>Ga0209512_1000189_pt1 | contig 127631 bp, 110 predicted proteins | sample frozenSSSSmetaG_FD_184142 | JGI IMG/M metagenome (GOLD analysis project Ga0209512, IMG submission 184142) | Glacier valley bacterial and archeal communities from Borup Fiord, Nunavut, Canada, to study Microbial Dark Matter (Phase II) -... | ecosystem: Environmental > Aquatic > Freshwater > Ice...
GGCCAGCACCCAAAATGTTAACCGTGCCAGTCGTCACTCGGTAGCCGATTAAATCGCCGTTATTGAGCTGTGGTGTGCCGGTGGTTAAGGTGGCGCGATGCGCATTGATAAAGCCGCAACCATTGCAGCTGATACCAGCCGGGTTAGCGATCACCACTTGCGCGCGGCTGCCGGCGACCTCAACATAACCATTAAGTAAGCTTGGGTTTTGTGAATTGACCTCATTCAGAATAACGCGCGCAGCGCCCGTCGCTAAATAGGGATTGCCCTGCACAAAACCGCCCAGTTGCGTTTGTACATTATTGCGACTGTTATTGAGAATCGCACCGTTGCTATTCACATCAAACTGGCTGTAAACATTACGTGAAACACCGGCCGCACTTGGCGTTTGAATGTTAACCAAGGGCACGCCATTGGCGGCATTGAGAATGATCGGTCGCAGGCCGGGTGCTGCGCTCGGGTCGGCAATAATGTCGGCGAAGGCAGTGTTATTTAAGGGACTAAAACCAATTACACTGACCATGCCCAAACTGCGCATGAGCGCGAATATAATTGGTTTAAGGCATAGATGTTGTTCAAAATCAGCTTGCAGAGGTTGTGTGCCCTTAGAGCGGCTCTCCCGCGTGGATTTACCTGAGCTGGCCACATGCTCGGCCACTGCCATCAGCGTTCCTCGCAGCTTGTTAAAAACTAAACGGTAATGTTTTTTATTCATGATATTCACCTCTGCATGAATGCACCGTGGTATTAAGTTAACTACAACATCGTGGCACCTGGTTTTAAGTTAGATAAAAGCGGATGAGATTTGAACCAGAATTTTGCTAGTTCCGGCATCACGCCTATGCCGTGAAATGTTATAACGCGTAAGCCTGTTTCATGGCCGCGATGATAAAGACTGCGCACGCAGCGGTCGGCTAAAAGTTGCTGTTTCAGCAGTTGACTGATTGCTTGGGTATGTCCAAAAGGCGCAACCCAATCGAGTATCCACATGCGGTCACCGCTATTCCAATCGTCTTGCGGCATAGAGAAAGAAGGGTTGTCGATATAGCGCGCTTCAGCTGCCGCGCTCAAATTTGCCCATGACAAATAAAAAACGGGCTGACCGTGTTCAGAAATCAAGATAAATTGCTGATGTTTGATGGCGGGTAACAATAGTGTAGATAAAGTTTGTAACGGTAATTCACGATGCTTATTGGAATGCAGCCATAGCCAAACACTCGCGCCCAAGACCTCAGCTTCAGTCCAGCTGCTGTGGCAATGCGCAGCGTCGGCGCTGACACTTGCTAAAAGGGCTGGGGAAATGACATCAAGCGCGCCAAATTTCATTATGTTTACTCTTAATATGACCAACTTAAGTTAAAGCCGGCCGTCGTGTCGTACGATGAAAAGCCTTCAGGCTTATTGATAGGTTTTCCTATAAAAACATCGTAATTGAATCCGCTTAATGCCTTTAAGCCAGAGGCTACACCGCTGCCACGCAAACCAATAACGGTGCCAGTTAATTGTTTGCCGATTAATAGCGCGCTGGATTGACCGCCAACCTGACCGTAATCCAAGCCCCAGTAAATGGCTTGGCCAGTTTGAAATATGGGTAGGATAAGTTCATTGCGTAGCAGCCAGCCGTTATCTGCAATCAATATTTGTTGGCCATCAAAGCCACGTACCGTGTAGCGGCTGCCAATGCTAAATCGATCTTGCGGCGTGAGTGGCGTGAAATTAGTTTGACCGCGCAGTGTGGCGTTGTATTGCAAACCTTGCTTGCCCCAAGGTGTCGGCACGCTAAAGGGCAGCAGCAGATTTAAGTCGCCTGTCAGCAGGCGCATGCGCGAACTGCCTTCGCCAAAGTTTTGCTCAGGTGCGGGTAGGGCGCCTTGGGCGCCGGTGCCATGTCGATAGGCTAGGTTGTATTCTAAAATTGCGCTGCCTAAAAACCAGCTTTGATTAAAACCAAGCTCCCAGCCGGCGGTACGCCGGCGTTGCACTTCAATTTCTGTGTCATCAATATAGTTGTTTGATTGGCGTAAAAAACCTTTTAATGAAGTTGAGGTTTTATTGATGCTATTGCGAAACAGCAGGCGCGAAACTTTGACTTCTGCATATTGACTATGGCCACTAAATAGATAGCTTTGGTTAGCGCCCGCAACCGTTTGATAGAAATTATTGGCTGACGTATTCGTACTCAATAACCAATAATGCCACGGCACAGAATAGTGGGCGTTGTAACCATTGTTGCCGCGTCGGCCAGAATCGCCGCCGCCTAAGTCATGGTTGTAGTTCAGGTAGAATAAATCATTTAATGTAAGGAGGTTGTCGCCGGATAGTGTCAGCCCGCCTTGATATTTGCCGGTGCTATTAAAGCCACTATCATCTAAATGTACAGACATTCTGAATGGCATGCGCTGCTGGTAGCGTATGACGACATCACTTAAGCCCGGGCGTCCAGTAAACTGAGGCTTGGGTGCAGCTGAATTATCAACATTTTCCGTACTTGGCTGTGCCGGTTCGATTTGAATATCAGCTTCTGCCGTGGGTACACGTTTGAAGTTTTCTAAAGCCTGTTCAATGTCACGCAGGTTTAGAAGATCACCCTTAGTCATTGGTATTGCATTCCAGCTATTAGCACGTAAGCTTGAATCTGGCGTGAGGCGAATGCTATTGATACGCCCCGGAATCACCGTAAGCACTAAGCTCCCTGTCTTTAAGTCTTGTGGCGCGGCTAACACACGAGTGGTGATAAAGCCCTTGCTGATAACGGCATTTTGTACGCGTGCCATGACGGCATTAATGCCGCCGACGCCTAAGCAGCGGCCTAAAATAGCGTTTGCAGTTGGCGGCTGTTGAGCGTTTGCCATCACTTCATCGAGCGCAAACTGAAATTGACTGGCATCGTCGCCAGTTAAAGTTATGGTCGAGATAATAAAGCAGGGTGACTCCTGTTCTGGAATGACTTCTACAGCGCTAGGAATCGTTTGTTTTAGCCGCTCAACTGCGTCGCGTGCATTGGGCTGCGGTTCTAGCTGCTGGCGTAATAGGCGCAGCCGCTCTTGCTGACGGATTTGCTCTTGAATATTGGCATCAGCGGGGTTGATGTCTGCGGCCATGAGCGCTAACGGCAGCATGGCATAAATGATTGAGGCGCATAAGTGCAGCCATTTTATTATTTTCATTTTTTTTCTTTTTTAATAAAATAAAATGTTTAGTAAAATAAAATGATTTTTCAAGCACTGAAAAACGTAACAACATATCAACTCAAGCGTTAGCGGAAGAAAAGCGATATTTCCTAATTCAACGCTAATACCATGCAGTTAATGAATAGTTGTATTACAAGTAATTATTATCTGCGTGGAATTTTGTTCATTATGATGACGGCATTAAGAATCATGCAATCACTAAGAAAAGTAATAAAAGGTATATTAATTAGGTATATAAAATAACTATTCTGGTTAGCAATCGACATCAGCGTAGTTTTATTCTGAGCCAAACTAGATCTTATGGTTGTTAGCATGCGCGTTTATCGAGGCTTAAATAAGCGATCGCAATAAGCCTGTTTAACATTCTCCGATGGAATTATTATCAAATTTATTAGTTTCAACAAACCCATATGATGGATAAATGGTATGCGGGCTGAGGTGAGGGTTGCCTGGAAACATAGACAAATTTTAGGCCGGTTAACTGTGCTGCAGACTGATAGCGTTGCGAGTTTGTGCGGCATGACTACGAGTTCATAACTAGGTGTTGTAGTTACTAGCGGCTTAGCTTAGGCAAACTGCGATTAAAGATATGACGTTACCTGGTTTCTGTATGCATGCAACGATCAATAAAGCATTTGCAGCGTGGAACGTTTGCATTAAATATAGTCATACATTAGGCTGTTTGCTTATTCGCCTGAATTTAAGGATAAGAAAATATATGCCAGTCAGCAGTGTAATTGAACCGATTTTTGCCAGCTCGAAAAGTAAAAAATCATTCGGCTTTAGGCTAAATGTTTGCTAAACTGCAAAAATAATCTTTTTCGCGTGGTGCGTTAATTATTGCTAGGTAAATTCAGTTTATCGCATTTATCTCAGGCATTTCTTGGTTGAAAAAGAGATGTCGTCGTTAATTTATACGCGCCAACTTACTATTAAAGCATGACTGTACTTAAGTGTTTTCGCAGTCTACATTTAGAATCTAGGAACTACCGCATGGCCTTGAATGTTGAAAATATTAGCAAACTTGAACGTCGTATCACGATTACGGTTCCGCTCCAGCCGCTCGAAGCGCAAATTAAACAGCGTTTAGTGCAAGTGTCAAAAACGGCTAGATTAGCTGGTTTTAGGCCTGGAAAAGCACCATTAGGACTGGTTAACCAGCATTATGGCGACGAAGTCCGTGATGAAGTCTATTCAGCGGCTATAGAGAGAAGTTTTGGTGACGCGGTAGAGGAAAACAAGCTTCGTGTTGCCGGTTATCCCAATATTGAGCATAAGCCATTTGATGCAGCCTCTGAAGTATTAGAGTACACGGCTACGTTTGAAGTCTATCCAGAAGTAAGCATAGGCGACTTATCAAAAATTAAAATTGAGCGCCCACTAGTTGAGGTTGCCGACGCTGATGTTAAAAAAACATTAGACGTTTTAGTTAAACAGCGTGTTAGTTTTGAGCCAGTTAAGCGGGCCGCCAAAAAAGGAGACCGTATTAACGTAACGCTGAAAGCATTAATTGATGGTAAAGAAGTTGAATCGACTGGTGACACCGGTATTGATTTGGTCCTAGGTGAAGCTGGACGAATCGAGTCATTTGATGAGCAGTTGGCTGGCGGTAAAGCCGGTAGTTCCAAGCAGTTTGAAATTACTTACCCGGCAGATCATAATCCAGAACAACTTGCCGGAAAAACGGTTAGTTATGAAGTGGCTTACATCAGTGTGTCACAACCTAAGTTTCCGGAAATTGATGCCGATTTCGCTAAAAGCCTAGGTGTTGAAGATGGCGATGTTAGCAAAATGAAAGCCGAAGTCACAGAAAGCTTGAAGCAAGAAGTGACAAAGCGCGTTAGTGCTAAGCTAAAAGAACAAGTATTTCAGGCATTAGTTGAAAGTGCAGACTTTGAAATCCCTAATGTTTTATTAGGTGTAGAAGTTAATCGCATGATGCAAACCACAGCGCAGAATTTAAAGCAACGTGGTGCTGATATGAGTGCGATTAACATTGAGCCATCCATGTTTGAAGAGCAAGCCAAGCGCAGTACTAAACTACGCTTGATCTTAGGTGAAATGATCAATACAAATGCGCTGCATGCCGGTCCAGATCAGATTCGTGCCATGGTGGATGTATTTGCACAAAGTTTTGAGCGGCCAGCGGATGTAGTCACTTGGTACTACGCAGATCCAAAACGTTTGGATGAGCCGTCAGCATTAGCCACAGAAGAGAACGCAGTGAGCTGGGTGTTGTCTAAAGCTAAAGTGACTGATAAAAAAGTAAAATTTGATGATTTAATGGGAAATGCGTAAATGAATAGCATGCAGCGGTTGCAATCTCAGCAAGAGTGGAATCCACAAGGTTTAGGTTATATTCCTATGGTCGTGGAGCAAAGCGGCCGCGGTGAACGTTCTTACGATATTTATTCACGCTTGCTTAAAGAGCGTGTGATATTTTTGGTGGGTCCGGTGAATGATATGAGTGCTAACTTAGTGGTAGCGCAATTATTGTTCTTGGAAGCGGAAAATCCAGATAAAGATATTTCGCTGTATATCAATTCCCCAGGTGGCTCAGTAACGGCTGGCATGTCTATTTATGACACGATGCAGTTTATTAAGCCTGATGTCAGCACCTTGTGCATTGGACAAGCGGCAAGCATGGGCGCTTTTCTGCTGGCAGCTGGTGCCAAAGACAAGCGTTTTAGTTTACCGAATTCACGCGTCATGATTCACCAGCCTTCTGGCGGTTTTCAAGGTCAGTCATCAGATATCGAGATTCATGCAAAAGAGATTTTATATCTGCGTGGAAAATTAAATACAATTTTAGCGCACCATACTGGTAAGACGGCTGAGGAAATTGACCGTGATACTGAGCGCGATAATTTTATGAGCGCAGAGCAGTCAGTAGATTACGGCATGATCGACAAGGTGATTTCAGCGCGTATTGAAGCGGCTTAATATAACGTACTTACTTGATAAGTACTTGTTAAATCAAGACTAAGTTAAATCAAGACTTAGTAAAATCAAGACTTAGCTAATAGCAGGACTTACCAGAGTAAGTTCTGCTATTAGACTAAATTACCAAATATAAAATAGATATGCTTAATAGCTAGCCTAGCTAGTTTGAATAGGAAATAAATAATGGCGACTAAAGCCGACGGCGATAAACTACTTTATTGTTCATTCTGTGGCAAAAGCCAGCATGAAGTCAAAAAACTAATTGCAGGACCCTCTGTTTTCGTCTGTAACGAATGTGTCGACTTGTGTAACGACATCATCAAAGAAGAAGTGCAAAACACAGAAGGCTTGAAATCTACTGATGAAACCTTGCCTACGCCGCAAGAAATTTGCAAAATTCTCGATCAGTATGTGATTGGACAAATGCATGCGAAAAAGAATCTAGCGGTAGCTGTCTATAATCATTACAAGCGTTTAGGCCATAACAATTTGTCTAATGGCGGTCAAAAAGATGAAGTCGAGATCGCAAAAAGTAATATTCTGCTCATTGGCCCAACGGGTTCAGGCAAAACACTGCTGGCTCAAACATTGGCCAGATTGCTTGATGTGCCGTTTGTAATGGCCGATGCAACCACGCTGACAGAAGCAGGTTATGTTGGCGAAGACGTCGAGAATATCATGCAGAAATTACTGCAAAAATGCGATTATGATGTCGAAAAAGCTAAGCGTGGCATTGTCTATATCGATGAAGTTGATAAGATTTCACGCAAGTCAGAGAATGCTTCTATAACCCGCGATGTTTCTGGCGAGGGCGTGCAGCAAGCCTTGCTCAAGCTTATTGAAGGGACCGTGGCTTCGGTTCCGCCGCAAGGTGGTCGCAAGCACCCTAATCAGGAATTTGTACAACTAGACACGACTAACATCCTGTTTATTTGCGGTGGTGCATTTGATGGTTTAGAAAAAGTGATACGCTTGCGTTCTGAAAAGGGCGGTATCGGTTTTGGTGCAGAAGTAAAAAGCAAGGCTGATATGCGTGCTGTTGGAGAAGTACTGCGTCATGTCGAGCCCGAGGATTTAATCAAATTCGGCTTGATTCCAGAGTTTATTGGTCGTTTGCCAGTGGTTGCCACATTAGAGTCTCTCGATGAAGCGGCGCTGATGACTATCCTAACTGAACCGAAGAACGCACTTACTAAGCAATACATTAAATTATTCAAGATGGAAGGCGTGGACTTAGAGTTCAGAGAGTCCGCACTGTTGCTAATCGCGAAAAAAGCACTAGAACGCAAAACGGGTGCACGTGGATTGCGTTCCATACTCGAGCACTCATTGCTCGATATCATGTATGAGCTACCTTCTCTAACTAATCTAGTTAAAGTGGTGGTTGATGACGGCGTGATTCGTGGCGACTCGCCAGCACTATTGATTTATGAAGACAAGCCAACTGAAGAAGCTGCTGGCTAGCTGATGATTATCAGGCAATTGCGTTTAGGCTTTGCATAAGAGCTAAACGCAATTGCTGTCTATCATTAGCAGCTTTAATGCGGTGTACTTACAGTTAGTTTTAGAAAAAATCATTACACTTTATTCCCTTTACGTAAATAATCTTAATTTGCTGCCACAGCACTAAATTAAGATCTAAAACGCAGCAAACAAGGCTTGAACTGTTCAGATTCAGCCCCATCAACATTTGTATAGGCGCTTTCGGCTTAATTTTACAGCTTAATTTTGAGGTCTATTCATGACACAATCATTACCCTTATTTACAGCAGATAACGGCTTGTTGCCAGTGTTGCCCTTGCGCGACGTCGTTGTTTATCCTCATTTGGTGATCCCTTTATTTGTCGGTCGAACTAAGTCAGTAAAAGCGCTGGAAATTGCCTCAGAAGGCAATAAACAAATTCTATTAGTAGCACAAAAGTCAGCCAATAAAGATGAGCCTGATGCCGATGATCTCTATGAAGTAGGTACGGTTGCGACTGTACTGCAAATGCTCAAATTGCCTGACGGCACGGTTAAGGTTCTGGTTGAGGGAGTGCAGCGCGCTAAGATCAGCGGTTTTGTTGAAACGGAAGAGTGTTTTGCAGCCCATGCGGAGCTTATTTCTGAGTCTGCAAGTGATATTGAGATACAAGCCTTAATGCGTACCGTATTTGCGCAGTTTGATCAGTACGTCAAACTTAACAAAAAAATCCCGCCGGAAATACTGACATCACTGGCTTCAATTGATGAGGCCGGGCGCTTGGCGGATACGATAGCCGCGCATTTAACGCTGAAGTTAGATGAAAAACAAAAGATTCTGGAGATGTTTAGCGTCGCTGAGCGCTTAGAACATTTGTTACGCCTGATGGAAGGCGAGATCGATATTCTGCAGGTTGAAAAGCGTATCCGTGGCCGCGTAAAACGGCAAATGGAAAAGACACAGCGTGAGTATTACCTGAATGAGCAAGTTAAAGCGATTCAAAAAGAGCTAGGCGAGCAAGATGAAAATGCCGAAATGGAAGAGCTTGAAAAACGCATAGAAGCCGCACGCATGCCGAAAGATGCGCTCACCAAAGTTGTCAGTGAACTTAAAAAATTAAAACTGATGTCACCGATGTCAGCCGAAGCGTCTGTGGTGCGCAATTACATCGATACGCTAATTAATTTACCATGGCGCAAGAAAACCAAAATCAGCAAAGATCTGATTGCGGCTGAGGCCATATTAGATGCTGACCACTATGGTTTAGAAAAAGTTAAAGAGCGTATTGTCGAGTATCTGGCGGTACAGCAACGTGTTGATAAAATTAAGGCGCCGATACTATGTCTAGTAGGACCTCCAGGCGTTGGTAAAACCTCGCTCGGACAAAGTATTGCTAAAGCCGTTAACCGCAAATTTGTGCGCATGGCGCTAGGTGGTGTGCGTGATGAGTCTGAGATTCGTGGCCATAGACGCACCTATATAGGCTCTATGCCCGGCAAGATTTTACAAAGCATGACTAAGGTTGGCGTTAGAAACCCTTTATTTCTGCTAGATGAAGTCGATAAATTAGGTCAGGATTTCAGAGGCGATCCATCATCAGCGCTGCTCGAAGTATTAGACCCGGAACAAAACCATACCTTCGCTGATCATTATGTTGAAGTTGAATATGATCTGTCTGATGTGATGTTTGTCGCGACAGCCAACTCGATGAATATTCCAGCACCGTTGCTAGATCGTATGGAGATTATCCATCTCTCAGGTTATACCGAAGACGAAAAAGTGAATATTGCGATGCGTTATCTGTTGCCTAAGCAACTTGCAACCCACGGTCTTAAAGAGCATGAAGTGACTGTCTCTGAGGCGGCAGTACGTGATATTGTGCGCTTTTATACGCGTGAGGCTGGTGTGCGTAAGCTTGAGCAAGAAATTGCAAAAGTATGCAGAAAAGTAGTCAAAGAATTACTGACTACTAATGTAAAACTAACAACTAAGACATTTAAAAAAATTAGCGTGACACCTAAAACCCTGGAAAAATACTTGGGTGTGCAGCGTTATGACTATGGCGTTGCTGCAAAAGAAAACCAAGTGGGTCAAGTTACTGGTTTAGCCTGGACTTCTGTCGGTGGTGAGCTGCTCACTATTGAAGCGGTATTATTACCTGGTAAGGGTAAAACGACTACGACCGGTAAGCTCGGTGATGTGATGCAGGAGTCAACACAAGCGGCAATGAGCGTAGTACGCAGCCGAGCTAAGCGTTTGGGGATTGCCAATGACTTCTATGAAAAAAATGATATTCATATTCACTTTCCTGAAGGTGCTACCCCTAAAGACGGACCTAGTGCGGGTATTGCAATAACGACAGCGCTAGTTTCAATCTTGACCGGTATTCCGGCGCGAGCTGATGTAGCGATGACCGGTGAAATTACCTTGCGCGGCGAAGTGTTGCCGATAGGCGGGCTAAAAGAGAAATTGCTGGCAGCACATCGTGGTGGGATTAAAACGGTCTTGATTCCACAGCAAAACGTTAAAGATTTAGCTGACATACCAGAAAATATTAAAAATAAACTCGAGATTCATCCGGTGCAATGGATAGACGAAGTATTGGCTTTAGCTTTAGCTTCAAAGCCGGTGCCATTGGCAGAAACGGAAGAGAGTAAAGAGGCCGTTGCTAAAGACATGCAAACTCCGGATAAGTTAGTTGAGGTACCAGCTGGAGCTATTGATTCAATCAAGCATTAATAGTTAGTACTATGTTAGGTCGGTAAAGCTTTGACAGAAGCTTTACCGGTTTGTTATATAGCCAAGCTAATACAAAGCTAACTTAAGTAGTACGCGCCGCTATAGTCAAACTACTTTTATTTAACAAACCTATAACAGAGGATTGCAGGTGAATAAATCAGAGTTGATTGACAGTATTGCGCAAACAGCAGGTATTTCAAAAGCTGCGGCTGGCCGTGCGCTAGATGCAACAACAGTGGCTATTACAAAAGCGATGCAACAAGCGGATGTTGTAACCTTAATTGGCTTCGGCTCGTTTTATTTAGCTAAGCGTGAGGCCAGAAATGGCCGTAATCCACGTACAGGTGAAACAATAAGTATCAAAGCAGCTAATTCTCCTAAATTTAGGGCTGGTAAAGTGCTTAAAGATGCTGTAAACTAGCGTTTTTGTTGGTTGAGCAGGGTGCTTAGCTCAGTTGGTAGAGCGTCGCCCTTACAAGGCGAATGTCAGCGGTTCGACCCCGTTAGCACCCACCAAAGCACAACAAAAAAAATGTGACTAAGTCGTTTTTAATTTTTTTAAAATTGAGAGTGCTAGTAGTTTAAGCACTCTTTATTTTTGTAAAAATTTAGTTGTAAAGCTAAATTAAAAAAATAATAAAATACGCAAAAATTGATACGTGACTTATAATTGCGTAGATTTTATGGAGTGGTAGTTCAGTTGGTTAGAATGCCTGCCTGTCACGCAGGAGGTCGCGGGTTCGAGTCCCGTCCGCTCCGCCAAAATATAAATAGCGAGTCTTAGGACTCGCTATTTTTATTTGTACTTTGGCTTTATGCTTTGTCGAATAAATGGCACTAGAACTTTTTATCTGCATGGCAATCTCATTTCAGTAACTTCAGAGGTATGGGTAACTTGTGCTATATTAAGCTCGGTTATTTTGGTGCATGACGAAACTAGCGATAGTTGGTCAATAGTCCCAGTTCAAATATTTAGTTAATACTTAAAAGAAGAGAAATTTTTTATGTTAGATAACATCCGCTCCATTGCGCATGGCTGGGTAGGAAAAGCCTTGCTGGTATTGATTACCGTTCCTTTTGCATTGTTTGGTATTGACTCCTATCTGAATCAAGCTGGCAATAATGTTGCCGTTGCTGAAGTTGGCGGTAATACTATCTCCGTACAAGAGTATTCGAATGCTTTGCAGAACCTGCGTAACCGACTACAGTCAGAAAAAAAGGCTGATCCAGCTGAACTGGATAGCCCTGAAGTTAAAGCTTTGGTTTTGAATCAACTGATCAACAAGCGCTTGTTGAATGACGAAATCAAGCGGGCTAAATACGCCATCAGTGATGCACAACTTTCTACTTATATTACCGGTATGCCTGAGTTCCAGAAAGACGGAAAATTCTCACAAGAATCGTATGATCAAACATTGCAACAAAATCGTATTACTCCTTCCCGGTTTGAAGAAGGTATGCGTATGGATTTGCTGGCACAGCAGGCCCAAGATGGCATAAGCAAATTAGGCTTTATCTCTAATGCGCGAGCGGAGCACAGCTTTAAGCTGACAAACCAGCAGCGTGTAGTGACCGTATCCGAGATTAAATCCAAAGATTTTATCAGCCAAGTCAAGATTGATCCGGCACAGATTAAGGCCTACTACGAGCAGCACAAAGCTAAATTAGTGGTGCCCGAACAAGTGAAAATAGAGTTTTTGTTATTGTCTGCCAGCAGCTTGATTCCGAATGTTAAAGTTGATGAGACTGAATTAAAGAAATTTTATGACGACAACGCCTCTAAATTTCAGGGTAATGAACAAAGACGCGCAAGTCATATCCTGATTGGTTTTGGTGTGAGTGCTACGCCAGCCGAGAAACAGCAGGCCAAAGCCAAGGCCCAAGAGATTCTAGCGGCCATCAAGAAAGATCCGCAAACGTTTGAAGCACTAGCGGTTAAAAACTCACAAGATCCCGGATCAGCAGTCAAGGGTGGCGATCTAGGTAGCTTTGGGCGTGGTGCCATGGTAAAGCCGTTTGAAGAGGCAGCTTTTAACATGAAAGTGGACGAAGTCAGCCCTCTTGTTGAGTCTGAATTTGGTTTTCATATTATCAAGGTGACAGAAATATCTGGCGATAGCTCTGATTACAATAGCTTGAAGCCGAAAATCAAAGCCGAGTTAATTTTTCAAAAAGCGCAACAAGCCTTTACGGAGCAAGCTGAAAACTTTAGTAACATGGTTTACGAGCAGTCCAGCAGCTTAGAGCCGGCCGCCAAAGCGTTTGCTGGTCAGGTGCAAACCTCGGATTGGCTGACCCGCGAAGCCGGTGCTAAATTTTTCAAAAATGACAAAGTGATGAATCTTGTGTTTTCAGCAGAGGTTCTCAAAGAAGGGCGTAATACCGAGGCGGTAGAACTTTCGCCGAATACTTTGGTTGCAGCGCGTCTGGTTGAATATAAGCCATCAGCACCGAGAAGCTATGATGAAGTCAAAGCCGGTATTGAAGATTTATTGAAAGTAGAAGCCGCAACTAAATTAGCTTTTGCGCGTGGTGAGTCAGCGCTGAAAAGCTTGAACGCGGGTAAGGATGTTGCGGGTATTGAGTGGATTCCTGAGGTTAAGGTCGACCGTAAAAATGCTCAAGGATTGACTGAGCTGGCGATGAATCAGGTATTTAAGACTAATATCAGCAAATTGCCTGCATATTCAGGTGTAGCTGAGAACAACCAAGGTTATCTGCTGGTAAAAGTGATTAATGTCGATACGTTGACGCCTGCAGATGCTGAAGCACAGAAGTTAGCTAAAGCAGCGTTAAACGGCATGTTGACCAATGAATATCTGGCGGCATACAAGCAGTCGTTACGTGAAAAAAGTAAGGTGAAAGTAAATCAAAAGCTTTTACTCAGTAACGAATCGAATTAACCGTCATTTAGATATATTTTAGGCAGCTTGTTCTGCACAATAAAAAAGGCACTTACGTGCCTTTTTTATTGTGCAGAACCTTTAGTTAAACCCTAAGAGGTCAGATCTGAAGAATTAAAGCTAACATCTAAATCAAGCTTATTAACTGATGCAATTATTCGATGACGCCGGCTGCGGTAATATTCATGCCGCCATCAACGTAGGTGATCTCGCCAGTAATACCTGAGGCTAAATCACTACATAGAAACGCGGCCGCGTTGCCGACTTCTTCGATGGTGACATTACGGCGCAAAGCAGCGTGCTTTTCATTGAAGCCTATCATCTTATCAAAATCGGCAATACCTGAGGCAGCAAGGGTCTTAATCGGGCCGGCGGATACTGCGTTGACGCGAATTCCTTTTGGTCCCAGGCTTTGTGCCATATAGCGCACATTAGCCTCTAGGCTGGCTTTAGCCAGGCCCATGACGTTGTAGTTAGGCATGGTGCGTTCAGCGCCGAGATAACTTAGTGTGAGTAAGCTGCCGTTTCTGCCTTGCATCATTGGATACGCAGCTTTTGCTAAAGCGGCAAAGCTGTATGAACTAATGTCATGTGCAATACGGAAGTTTTCACGTGTGACCGCTTCGAGGTAGTCACCAGCGAGCGCGTCTTTAGGTACGAATGCAACGGAGTGCACCAGTGAGTCTATGCCATCCCAGTGCTCGGCAAGGGCAGGAAACAGTGCATCAATCAATGCATCTTCAGCTACATCACAATGAAATACGAGTTTGGAGTCAAAATCTGCGGCTAAACCGGCTACACGGTCTCTATGCTTTTCCATTTGGTAGGTAAAGGCGAGTTCTGCGCCTTCGCGTTTCATTGCCGCGGCTATGCCGTAGGCGATTGAGCGATTGCTGATTAAACCTGCAATCAGTATTTTTTTTCCGGCTAAAAATCCCATGTTTTCTTCCTAACTATATTTGTTCTTATTGATGATGATTGCAGCTATGCGCTTAATGCTGGCTGCTTCTTGGATTATACGCATCGCGTAAACCGTCTCCGAGCAGATTATACCCTAACACGGTAAGCAGTATAGCCAGCCCCGGGAACAGTGACAGCCACCAGGCAAACTGAATGTACTCCTTGCCATCAGTCAATATATTGCCCCAGGAGGCTTGCGGCGCTTGCACACCTAGTCCTAAAAAGCTCAGGCTGGATTCAACCAGCACGGCGCTGGCAATGCCTAAAATGGTGCTCACGATAATCGGCGTCAGGCTGTTCGGCAGTAAGTGCATGAAGATCAGGCGCGCATCTTTGGCACCTAAGGTTTGTGCCGCCAGCACAAACTCGCGGTTGCGCAAGCTTAGAAATTCCGCACGTACCAAGCGCGTCACGCCCATCCACGACGTCAGGCCGATCACGATCATGATATTCCAGATCGACGGTGTCAGAAAAGCAATGACCGCCAGAATCAAAAAGAAGGTGGGTATAGACAGCATGACATCAACCAGGCGCATGATGACTGTATCGACCCAGCCGCGATAAAAGCCAGCAATAGCGCCAAGCACGATGCCGATGGCGGTGGCGATACCCACTGCGACAAAACCCACCATGAGCGAGATGCGCGCACCATAGAGCATACGTGAGAACACGTCACGGCCGAGGCCATCTGTGCCCATTAAGTTAGTCGCAGACGGCGCGAGCAGTATGGCTTTTACATCAATTGCATTCGGGTCATAGGGCGCAATTAAAGGAGCGCTTAAAGCCAGCAGTAATATGCTGGCAATAATGATGAAACCGATTAATGCCAGTGGATTCGAGCTTATATGTTTCATTGTACAACTCCGCGCCTGACGCGCGGGTCGGCCCAGGCGTAGGAGATGTCGGCGAGTAGATTGCCGATAAGGGTTAAGATTGCGCCGATGGTCAGTATGCCCATGATGACCGGGAAATCACGCATTAAGACAGCGTCGTAGAATAGTTTGCCCATACCCGGAATTGCAAAAATACTCTCGGCGATGACCGAGCCGCCGATTAAACCGGGGATACTTAAGCCAAAAATCGTGATCAGTGGCAACAAGGCATTGCGTAAGGCATGGCCATAAATCACGCGGTTTTCATTGAGGCCTTTGGAGCGCGCCGTCGTAATGTAATCCTGGTGCAGTACTTCCAGCATGCCATTACGCACAAATAAAGCGATGCCGGCCAGACCGGTAATGCCGGAAATAAACACCGGTAACACCAGATGTTTGAGCGTGTCTAAAACTTGGCCTAGCCAAGGTAAATGGTCATGACTGATACTTTGCAAGCCTGAAATCGGTAGCCAGGTATGCTGCACGCCAGTCCAGTACATCAGCATTAAGGCCAGCCAGAAGCCAGGGATGGCAAAGCCGATAAAGACAAATAAGGTGATCGCCCGGTCGGTTAGCTGGTTTTGTTTCAGTGCCGAGACCACGCCAAGCGGCAGGGCGACAGCGATGATTAAAATCAGGCTGAGTAGATTGATGAGTAAGGTAATAGGTAAGGCTTCTTGTATCATGCCGAGCGTGACATTGCCGTCTTTGTCTGTCGTTTGCCAAAATACCGGGCGCTGGTGTGATGCGAATGAAGTACCAAAATCTAAGGTGGCTAAGCGCTTTAGCCATAAACTATATTGCACGATAACGGGTTTGTCCAAGCTGTAGAGCTCGCGTAATTTTTGTCTAGATTCTTCGCTGGCTTTGGGATTAAAGCTGGCCTCGCTGCTGGTAATATCCCCCGGTGCTAAGTGCATGATGAAAAATGAGATTAGACTAATGCCAACCAGAATTGGGATCATCCACAGAAAACGTTTAATTAAGTATTTAAGCATATAGGCTCGCCATCATGTTAATGCTCACTCATTTCGCTGCGTGCATAAGCTTTGGGTATATACCATTCGTAGGTGTTATGGCCGATACCTGCCGGCGGCGCCGGGTTGCTGATACCACGCACGCGCTTATGAATGGCCGATAGACCATAGCCTGCGGACAGATAAACTATCGGGCTGTCCTCTAATAGTATTTTTGAAAACTCATGATAAATTTTCATGCGTTTATCTGCATCAAGCTCAAGTCTGCCGGCTTCTAACAGCTCATCGGCACGCGGGTTGTTATAACTAATAAAGTTAAACTGGCCCGGGCCCTGCTGACTGGAATGCCAGATGCTGTATTGGTCTGGATCCAGTGATAAGCTCCAGCCGAGTACAACGACATCAAATTCTTTGGGTTTAATAAAACGCCCGAGAAAACTTGCCCATTCCAGTACCCTGATATTGGCATCAATGCCAATTTCTTTAAGACGGCGTTGGATGAGCACGCCGGTCATTTCGCGTTCTTTGTTTTGATTGGTGAGTATTTCAAACCTAAATGGCTTGCCGTCTTTATCCAGAATACCATCACCATCATGGTCGGCGTAACCGGCTGCTTTGAGCAGGGCTTTGGCTTTGTTCGGATCATAAGGGTAGGGCTTTAGTAAGGGATTACTCCAGCGTGTGCCTGGTTTATAAGGCGACGCCACTGGCTCGCCTAAGCCAAGTAATACACCATCAATGATTTCTTGTTTGTTAATGGCATAATTAATGGCCTGGCGCACGCGGATATCATCAAACGGTTTGCGCTTTAGATTAAAACCAAGATAGGTGTAACTGTTGCCGAGCTCTTTATACAGCGCTATGTTTTTATTGAGTTCAGGCTTGGCCGGAAAGATTCTGGCGTACTGAATAGGGTTGAGCCCCATTGAATCTATATTGTCCGCACTGAGTTCTAAAAACTGCGCGGCTTTATCAGGAATAATGCGTGACATTAAATGCGTAATCTTGGCTTGGCCCTGAGTTGCATTCGGGTTACGTGTGAGCTTGAGATACTGGCCATTTTTCCAATTATCGAGTTGGTAGTAATGGCTGCCCACCGGTTTGCGTGCAAATGCGGTGGTATTGATGTCCTGATCTTGCAGTAGGTGCTTAGGCAGAATATGTAGCCCCGCCCAGGTATCAAGTGCCGGCGCGTACGGTTGCTCGTAGCTGACGCGAAACGTCTGCGCATCTGGTGTTTCAGCTTTAGTGACCAGCTTAAAGTCTGATCCGTAGGGAGTGCGCGTTTTTTCATCAGTGACTTTTTGCCAGGTAAACAAAACATCTGCACTGGTCAAAGCGTGGCCGTCGGCCCATTTAAGATCTGGTTTTAGATGAAAGCTGATGGTTCTTTTGTCTGCAGATATGTCCCAGGATTTTGCTAACTCGCCGGTTAGCTCTAAGTTGCGGTCATACTTCAGTAAGCTGTTGAATATATTGCCGGCAATGGCCGAGGCGGCGGATTCACCGGCGATCATAGCAATGAGGCCGCTCGGTTCGCCGGTCATAGCGTCGATCAGCGTGCCACCTTCGCTGGTTGGGTAGTTTTGGCTGTAATTTGGCTGATTGTTGGCTTGAGGAACCGATGTGTCGGAACATGACGCCGTTAAAACAACGCATAAAATTAGCGCGGTGCGCTTATACAAGGCAGTCTGGTTGCATCTATAGTTCATGGCTGGGATTTCTTCAGGAAGCACTGTGCTTGATCGTTAATTTTTTACCTGGCTGTATATTGCTGCCGATATTTTGATTCCAGCGTTTTATATCAGTCACCTCAATTGAAAATTTCTGGGCGATAGCGTCGAGCGTATCGCCGCGTTTAATGGTGTAAATTTCATTTTTTGCCGCTAGTCTAGTTTTAGCTGTCGATTTATTATCACTTTTAGTGGATACAGTGCTATTGATAGTCAAAATCTGCCCCGCTTTTATCGTATTGTTTTTTAATGAGTTATTCGCACTAATTTGCTTAACGCTAATGCCATAATGCTTAGCAATAGTAATTAAGGCCTCACCCTTTTGTACTTTATGGGTAACGCTACTTTGCTGCACTGGCTCAACAGCGTCGCGGCTAGTCTCGGTTTTATTTTCAGCACGGTTGAGATCGATATTGGCTGAGTTCTGTTCGATACTCACATCGTTACTAGGTTCAAAAGTTGGTGCGTATTGTGCGGTTTTTGTCAGAGAACTGACGGTCGGGTTAAAATCAGCACGTTTGCCATTAGGTACTAAAATTGTGGCCGAGTTTTTAATTTTGTTCAGCATTGGTAAATCGTTAATATCACGTAACTTATCGAGCTTGATGCCAAACTTAGCGGCAATGCTCTCCACACGTTCGCCACGCTTGGCGAAGTAGGTTTGCCAGCTTACCAGCGGCCGATCAAAACTGGCTAAGTTGCTTCTGAAGGTCTGCGCCGACAAAATTGGCAGCAGTAACTCATGTTGCTCGCTATTACTCATAATAACTGGCCGGTTGTAGCTCGGGTTTAGCGCAAGAAACTCATTGTCAGTTATTTCTGCGAGCTTGGCTGCTAAATGCGCGTCGATCTGCGCCGGTGCTGAAACTCTAGCGAAATAGGGGGTGTTGGCGATCGTCTGAATTTCTAGGCCATAGTTACTTGGATTGGTCATCAGGTTTTTGATGGCTTGCAGCTTTGGCACATAGTTTCTAGTTTCTGGAGGCAGGTTCAGGCTTTCGTAGTCAGTGGCTAAGCCCAGCTTACGATTACGCTCAATAGCACGGCCTACCGTGCCTTCTCCAGCGTTATAAGCGGCTAAAGCTAAGTCCCATGCGCCAAACATGGCGTGCAGTTTTTGTAAGTAAGTCAGGGCGGCATCGGTAGCAAAGGTCACATTGCGCCGGTTATCGATCCACCAGTTTTGTTTAAGGCCAAAATGTTTGCCGGTAGAGGGGATAAATTGCCAAATGCCCGAGGCGCGGCCACTGGAATAAGCTTGGGGGTTATAGGCACTTTCTATCATCGGCAGCAGCGCAATTTCTGTGGGCATGCCACGTTTTTCGACTTCTTCTACGATATGAAATAAATATTTTTGACTGCGCTCTACCATGCGCTTCATGTAATCCGGGCGCGAGCTATACCAGCTTTCATGACGGGCGACGAGCTCAGAGTTGGAGTCGGGGATGGCGTAACCATTTTTTATACGTTGCCATAGGTCATCGTGTTCAATAGCAATAGTCTGCGCTAAATTACTCTCATTGCCTGGCTTACTGACGACGTTAACGCCAGGACTGGTGCCTGGGTTACGTACATTGGTGCTTGCGGCATCCTTATCGCCTAAGTCTCGGCGCGCAGGCTTGATACTATCATCAATGTATATAATAATTTCTTCACCGGCGACATTGGATTCTGCCCAAACCGGCGCGCTAATCAACAAGCTGCACGCATAACCAACTGTGAGCCATAGCCTAGGCAATACTAGTACCAATCTAGCTTTATAAGCGGTGCGGTCTCTATGCTGGATAATGTGGTGCGTGGACTTAACAATGCGCAAAAAAAGTGGATAAAACATGGGCAGGCTCAACAGCGTAGTGGTGCCACATAGTAACGAACTGGGCTTTACCAAGTCAAGTCATTAGCCAAGTCATTAGCCCAGTCATTATCTAGGTCAAGTAATTATAAGACTTGAAAATTAACGCTGATCTCATTTTGCAACAGCGCTATATCAGTAATCATTTCTCATCGCGCGCATGCGGGTAAAAACCTGCAATTCCGGCGCATTTCTCAGGCCAAGCGTGGTTTGGATTTCGCTGCTGTGGCAGCGTAAAAAAGGATTGCTGGCTAACTCCAGCGCGATAGTAGACGGTAAGCTCGGTTGCCGCTGTTGGCGTAAGGCTAAAGTGGTTTGCTGTCGCGCTAACAGCGCACGGTTATTAGGCTCTAAGCTCAGTGCAAAGCTGATATTGTGCAGCGTGTATTCATGCGTGCAGTAAACTTGTGTCTCCTGCGGCAACTGCGCCAGTTTTTGTAAAGATGCGAGCATTTGCGTGGGCGTACCTTCAAACAGCCGGCCGCAGCCAGCGCCAAACAGGGTATCGCCACAGAACAGATCGTTGGGCGCATCAGGCTTGCCAGAATTTTCGCTCGCATAATAAGCAATATGACCTAGGGTATGCCCAGGTAAATCAAGCACATTTAATTTAAGGTTGAAATCACTGAGTACGATAGTCTCTGGCTCAGCTACGGCGATATGTGGAAAGGCATATTGTTCTAATTTTGGCGCATAGACTTTTATATCAGCATAGGCGGCAATTAAAGCAGCAACCCCAGCGATATGGTCGCTGTGATGGTGGGTGATGAGTATGGTGCTGAGTGTTAAATTCAACTTATTTAAGCAAGCGATCACCGGCTCAGCGTCACCGGGGTCGACGATAATGGCATGCTGGCCGTTGTGCACCAGCCAGATATAGTTATCCTTGAATGCAGGAATTGGTATAATTTGTAATTGTTGTTGCATAGTGCCTATGATTTGTTTAACTGCGTAAAAAGTCAATCACGGATTATATTAATGCTGTTGCAACGATCAATTTAGGGTCTATATGAATGCAACGCCGGACTTACCGAGCACATGGTTCAATTCGACCGCCGCTCAGTATTTGCAGTTAAAAGAACAGGTTTTGTATGATCAGGCCGTTTTTGATCTATTTGGCTTTAATGCGTTGCAGATGGGCGCCTGCGAAATGGATTTATTGCGTAATTCACGCATACCGCATCGTTATAAAGCGTCAGCGTTTACTACATCGACACAGCGCCAAGATTTGTGCTGCGATGATGACTTTTTGCCATTTGCCAGCATGAGTCTGGATTTATTATTACTGCCTCACCGTCTTGAGTTCAGTGAGCGTCCGCATCAAACCTTACGTGAGGCCGAGCGCGTAATGATGCCTGAAGGACATTTATTAATTTCAGGCTTTAACCCGATCAGCTGCTGGGGTGCGACCGTCGGCTTAAAAAAATTATTTTCTAGTAAAAGCAGATATCCCAGGCACGGCAAATTTATTGGGCTAGCACGCATGAAAGACTGGCTGGCGTTGCTCGGTTTTGAAATCATATCGGTGCAAATGTGTTGTCATGTGCCACCTTTTGAACAAGCCGCCTGGCATAGGCGCTTTGCCTTTATGGATAAAGCCAGTGAACATGGTTGCGCGCTGCCCGGTGGCGTCTATTTTATCGTGGCTAAAAAACGCGTCGTCGGCATGATGCCGATTAAACCTAAATGGAACAGCACGCCGCTGAAAAATGCATTAATTGCCAGACGCTCACCATCCAAATTAAGTCATAAAAAATCACCAAAATAAATAATATAAGAAACCATATGATCAATTACCCTAAAGTTGAAATTTATGCCGATGGCGCCTGCAAAGGCAACCCCGGCCCTGGTGGCTGGGGCGCATGGATTAGCTATGATGGCCATGAGAAAGAACTGTTTGGTGGCGAACTGTTAACCACCAATAATCGGATGGAACTGACAGCGGTGATCCGCGCTTTAGAGGCTTTGAAACGCAGTTGCCATGCCGATGTATTTACGGATTCGGTTTATGTGCAAAAAGGTATCTCCGAATGGATAATTGGCTGGAAAGCGCGTAACTGGCGCACGGCAGACAAAAAACCGGTTAAAAATGATGATTTATGGCGTGTGCTCGATGTGCTTGCGCAGCAGCATACGGTGAAATGGATCTGGGTTAAAGGCCATGCCGGCAACATCGGCAATGAGCGCGCCGACAGGCTGGCCAATCTTGGTGTAGAACAAATTCTGCTGGAAGGGGCTAAATAATGCGTCAAATATTTTTAGATACTGAAACCACCGGCTTGTACCATGCACAAGGCCATCGCGTGATTGAAATTGCCGCGGTTGAAGTAGTTAATCGAAGATTGACCAAGCAGCATTTTCATTATTACCTGAATCCAGAGCGCGAAATTGACCACGGTGCGCAAGAAGTGCATGGGATCTCGCTCGAGTTTTTGCAGGATAAGCCGCACTTTGCCGATATCGCCGCAGAATTAATTGCATTTATTGCCGATGCCGAGCTCATTATGCATAACGCACCGTTTGACGTCGGCTTTCTTAACTGCGAGCTGGGCTTAATAGAACATAAACCGTTAGAAACGGTGGTGGCTAAAGTAACCGACACGCTGAAAATGGCCAAAGAAATGCGTCCAGGACAGCGCAACAGCCTCGATGCACTGTGCCGGCACTTTGCTATTGATAACTCAAGGCGCACCTTGCATGGCGCTTTACTAGACGCGGAGTTGCTTGCGGACGTTTATATGGCGATGACGCGTGGCCAGGAAAGCCTGATGATGGAGCTGGATGCGCCGCGTAAGACTAATCAACACGCGCTATCATTGCAAAATAAGGCTTTGCTGGTTAAGCTTGCCAATCAGACCGAAAGCGCTGAGCACGCTGACTACTTGGCCGCGCTAGCAAAATCAGGCGATTGCGTTTGGCAAAGTATCGCCCCTACTCAAGAATATGAAGAAAGTTAAGGCTATGAACAAAACTATTATTGTCACTGGCGGTGCCGGCTTTATCGGTGCTAATTTTGTGCTCGAATGGCTGCGGCTGGGTTTAGGGTCGGTGGTGAATTTAGATAAGCTGACCTATGCCGGCAACCTGGAGAACCTGGTTTCGCTACAACACAACCCGCAACATATTTTTGTGCATGGTGATATTGCCGATCAAGCATTAGTCAGTAAGTTGCTAGATAAGCATCAGCCCTATGCAGTGGTGAATTTTGCCGCAGAAAGCCATGTCGATCGTTCTATTCATGGCCCTGAAGATTTTATCCAAACCAATGTGGTTGGCAGTTTTCATCTACTGGAAGCGGTGCGCGCTTATTGGAATAAGCAAACCGGGGCAGCGCGGCAGGATTTTCGCTTTCTGCATATTTCCACGGATGAAGTCTATGGCTCACTAGGGCAATCTGATCCAGCCTTTACCGAAAGCCATGCCTATGCGCCTAACAGCCCGTATTCTGCTTCAAAGGCAGCTTCAGACCACCTGGTACGCGCCTATCACCATACCTATGGTCTGCCTACCTTAACCACCAATTGTTCTAATAATTACGGTCCGCATCACTTTCCGGAAAAACTGATCCCACTGGTCATCCACCATGCGTTGTTGGGTAAACCCTTGCCTATTTATGGCACCGGCCAACAAGTACGTGACTGGCTTTACGTTGAGGATCATTGTGCAGCAATACGACGCGTGCTTGAAGCTGGGCGTGTCGGCGAAGTTTATAATGTCGGCGGCTGCAATGAAAAGCCAAATATTGAGGTTGTTAAAACCTTATGCCGTATGCTCGATATAAAAAAACCGCGTGCGGATGGTGCCTCCTATCTAAATCAAATCACTTATGTGGAGGACAGGCTTGGCCATGATCAACGTTATGCCATAGATGCTACTAAAATAGCCAATGAACTCGGCTGGAAGCCTAAAGAGACGTTTGAATCGGGTATAGAAAAAACCGTGAATTGGTATCTAGAGCATCAGGACTGGGTGAATAATGTCACTAGTGGCGACTACCGCCATTGGGTAGCACAGCATTATGTCGAGCGTGGTGAGGAGTTGGCATGAAAGGTATTATTTTAGCCGGCGGCTCTGGCACACGTTTATACCCGGTGACGCAGGTCGTCTCTAAGCAATTATTGCCGGTGTACGATAAGCCGATGATCTACTACCCACTGACCACATTGATGTTGGCGGGCATACGTGAAGTATTGGTGATTTCCACACCTGAAGATACGCCGCGGTTCAAACAGCTGCTCGGTGATGGCAGTCAATGGGGCATGACGATCCAGTACGCAGTACAACCATCGCCAGATGGCTTGGCACAGGCATTTATAATCGGCGAGGACTTTATCGGCGATGATAGCTGTGCCCTGGTGTTGGGCGACAATATATTCTACGGCCATGATTTGGCGGCAAGAACGCAAGCGGCGACGACCTTGACGCTAGGTGCTACCGTATTTGCTTACCCGGTGAGCGATCCTGAGCGTTATGGTGTCGTTGAGTTCAACGCGCACGGCAAAGCGATCAGCCTCGAAGAAAAACCGGTCGTGCCAAAGTCACGTTATGCAGTTACTGGCCTGTATTTTTACGACAACAATGTAATTGAAATTGCCAAAAATCTGCAGCCATCAGCGCGTGGCGAACTTGAGATCACCGATGTCAATCGTGCTTATTTAGATAAAGGCACTTTACAAGTGGAAGTGATGGGACGCGGTATTGCCTGGCTGGATACGGGCACGCATGAGTCACTACTCGAGGCGTCTTTATTTATCGAAACCATAGAAAAACGTCAGGGTTTGAAAATTGCCTGCCCAGAAGAAATCGCCTACAGAATGCGGTTTATTGACGCAGCGGCTCTAGATGTATTGGCCAATAAATATATTAAAAACAATTACGGTCAATATCTTAAATTAATCTTAAATGAGCAGGTGTTTTAATGCAGGTTATTAAGACAGCCTTAGCCGACGTGCTAATTTTAGCGCCTAAAGTATTTGGTGACGACCGCGGCTTTTTTTATGAAAGCTTTAATCAACAAACATTTGAACAGCTCACCGGCGTCAAAGCCGAGTTTGTGCAGGATAATCACTCAAAATCAGCGGCGAATGTGCTGCGTGGCCTGCATTACCAAATACAGCAACCGCAGGCTAAGTTGGTGAGAGTCACCCATGGTGCGGTGTTTGATGTGGCGGTAGATATTAGACGTCAGTCTGCCAGTTTTGGTCAGTGGGTGGGTGTGGTGTTATCTGCCGAAAACAAGCGCCAAATGTGGGTACCTGCGGGTTTTGCCCATGGTTTTCTGGTGCTTGAAGACAATACCGAATTTTTATATAAAACCACTGATTACTATGCGCCGCAACATGAGCGTTGCCTGCGCTGGGATGATCCGGCTATTGCTATTGACTGGCCGCTAACAGCAACGCCGAACCTATCCGCTAAAGATCAATTGGGCTTAAACCTGGCGCAGGCTGAGGTTTTTGAGACGTAAACCTCAAGCGCTTGCGTCCAACTAATCGATTAGCCTGATAAAACTATATGTATAAAAAAATACTCGTTACCGGCATCAATGGCCAGGTGGGTCATGCGCTTATGCTGGCGCTGGCTAAAGAAACGGCATTGGCTCATAGCGTCGTCGGGCTGGATAGAAGTCAGCTTAATTTGGCTCATGAAGATGAAATCAGGCGCGTTATTCAGGCGCTTAAACCCGACTTGATTATTAATCCTGCGGCTTATACCGCTGTTGATAAAGCTGAAACTGAGCCGGAATTGGCTTACGCGATTAATGCAACGGCACCGCGCGTGCTCGCAGAAGAAGCCGCCAAAATTGGCGCTAGACTGATCCATTTTTCTACGGATTATGTTTATAGCGGCACTAAAACAGGTTTCTACAGCGAGCAGGATGCAACCGAACCACTCAGTGTTTACGGCAAAAGCAAGCTGGCCGGGGAGGACGCCATACGCCGAGTGGGTTTGCCGCATCTTATTTTCCGCACTTCCTGGGTGTATGGCGCTTATGGACAAAACTTTTTAAAAACCATACTGCGTCTGGCCGCAGAACGCGAGCAACTGCGTATTGTCGCCGATCAGTTTGGTGCACCCACCGCTAGCACTAGTATTGCCCAGGCCATTATCGGCGTGGTGCAACATTGGCACAGCGATGGCGCTACTAGCGATCTATCAGCTAGCGATCAATTAGCTCGCGGTGAATCAGCTAGCACTAAGTCAGGCATCTATCATTTAGTGAATGCCGGCCAGACCACATGGCATGGTTTTGCCACAGCCATTATCGAAGACTATACGCGTTTACAGCAGCGTTCTGGATCTAGTTGTGGCGGCGCTATGCTTAAGGTCAGCGCAGAAAATATTGAGGCGATTAGCACGGCAGAGTTTCCAACGCCGGCGGTCAGACCCGCTAACTCGCGCTTAGATTGCGCTAAATTAGCCGGTGATTTTTCAGTTAAGTTGCCGCACTGGCGCGAGGCTTTAATGCATGAATTGCAAGTCTTGCAGCAGCTTTAGATTTTATGAACACAGGTTTGCGGGCGGTGCATCACTGCGCCGGTGCTTAAATATTGAACCGCTAGCATTTACGCGAGCGCATCTGCCCAGCTGTTGGGTGTTTCATATAAACGTACTTTTTCTAGTTTCAGCTGGTTGCCGTAACTATCCTGATACTTGCTTTTTAATATGCTAAATGCTTCTTGCGCCATATTTTCTGCAGTCGGTACGGTCGGGAATATCACCGTTTTATGGTCTGGCAGGCTATTTAAAAAATTCAACACTGCAGTGTCGTGCTGATAAACCAGAAATGCGTGATCCCAGACATCAACGACTGCGTTTTTAGCGATGGCTTTAACATCTGAAAAATCCATCACCATGCCATTTTCTGAGGTATTTTCCTGACTGATAATGTCGCCAGAAAGCGTGATTTCCATGGCATAACGGTGACCATGCAGATTTCTACACTGGCTTTTATGGCTGGGAATGCGGTGTCCGGCGTCAAACTCAAGGCGGGTGGTAATGTGCATACGGCTCACTTTAATAAATAAACTTATGCGTATTATACGTGACTACGCCTGCTTTATTGCAGCCGGCTTATAGCAGGCTAGCGCCAGCGTGTCATTCAGCTCAACTTAGTCAGTGGTTGGCCAAGATCTGTATTTAGCACTGAAACGTAGCCTGAGCTGGGGGGGTGTCAGCCGGGGTGCGCAATAAAATTTTAGAGACGGACATCATACGCTATGGTTTTTTAAAATCTGCTTGGCGACAGCAGTTGTGCCTAGCAAGCGCTTAATGTGCTATTTCGGTACGCAGCATTTTATAAATAGCGAGGCGTTCTGGCGTGATTTTGTGCGCGGCCATGGCGCCGGTAATTGCACAGTCAGGTTCCTGCAAGTGCTTGCAGTTATTAAACCTGCATTTACCCAGAAACGGTCTGAATTCTATGAAAGCATATTCGAGCTCGTCTGTACTCAGATGATGCAAACCAAATTCCTGCAGTCCTGGAGAATCGATAAGCTGGCTATCTGCATCAAGGTGATACAAGTGCGCTGCAGTGGTGGTGTGTTTACCACTATCTAAGACAACGCTGACTTCACGCGTGCGCACGTCAGCATCAGGCAGTAATGAATTGATGATGGTGGATTTACCCATACCTGACTGGCCGACGAGAATACTGGCTTCGCCTTGTAAATAGGGGCGCAGTGTAGAGATATCTTCTGTGGCTGCTAGCGGCAGTACGCGGTAACCGAGCGCAGCGTATAGGGCTAGCTTGTGCTTGGCATCATCATTGTCGGCGAGGTCGCATTTGTTGAGCACAATCAGCGCTTTAATATTAGCCGCCTCAGCGGCAATCAGGCAGCGATTAAGCAGGGCTTCATAAAAACTCGGTTGCGTTGCGAGGACGATAATAATTTGTGTGACATTCGCCGCCAGCATCTTGCTCTTGAAAGCATTGCTGCGGTAGAGCAGGGTTTTACGCGGCAGTGTGCTTTCAATCACGCCTTCATGGCGGTCGGTCATTTGAATCATGACTAAATCACCACAGGCCAGGTCAGTTTTTTTGCCGCGGGTGACGCAGCTGATGCGCTTTTTATCCGCAGTTAACTCGACTTTAAAGCGTTTGCCAAAAGCGCCAACTACGGTGCCTTGCAAGCGCGATTTTTCCTGCGTTACGGCTACAACCGGTGTCGACGCCACTATTCAGTAAATTTGTAATAAGTTTTATTAAGATGAGCGGCAACGTTGAGCTCTTCATCTTCAAACAGTTTTGTATCGAGCATAGTGTTGCAGTTGCGTACTTGCGCCATTAAACCTTTTGCGGTTTTTACCTTGCGATGCTCACGCGTATAAATAGCAGAACCATCGCCACCAAAGCTTGCGGCATGACAGCTTATACAATTCTTTTCAAGCAGCGCTTTTCCCGCTGCCGTGTCCGCATTTTTGAATGGCTGCGCAAATACTTGACTAGTCATGAGCAGCATAAACATTAAAACAACTGATTTCATCGTAATCATCCGTAAATTAAAGTTATCCGGCAGTATACGCTGCTAATTTAGAAATTCTAATGCTCGCTGGTGGGTGCGAATCATAAAAAGCTGAATGCAGTGGGTCCGGTGTCAATGTTGATGCATTATCGCGATAAAGTTTAACCAGCGCCTCGACTAAATGTTTAGCGTCGGCGTTTTTAGCGGCATAACTATCGGCTTCAAATTCATTTTTACGCGAGTAACTCGCCATCAACGGTCGCAGTAAAAACAAAAATACCGGTGAAACCAGAAGAAATAGTATGAGCGCCATGTAATTACTGACTTCAGCCACACCCAGCCCAGAGTAGAACCAGGCTTGATTGATCAACCAACCGAGTAAAGCTAAGCCGACAAAGCTCATCAAGAATACAAGGGCAATGCGTTTAATGACATGATGGTGCTTAAAGTGGCCGAGCTCGTGCGCTAGCACCGCTTCAATTTCATCGGCATTGAGACGGTCGAGCAGAGTGTCAAAGAAAACGACGCGTTTCGATGCACCAAAGCCGGTAAAGTAAGCATTGCCGTGGCTGCTACGGGTAGAACCATCCATGACGAACAGGCCTTGTGACTTAAATCCACATTTAATCAGTAAGGCTTCGATGCGCAGTTTTAAGGTTTCATCTTGCAACGGTGAAAATTTATTAAATAAAGGGGCAATATAAGTCGGATAAACCGCCAGCATCAACAAGTTAAATACAGTCCACACCGCCCACAAGTACAGCCACCAATATTCACCCGCACCTTGCATTAACCATAATGCCGCAAACAAGATGGGCGCACCTAGCGCAATGCCGACCAAGCTGTGTTTGAGCAGATCAGTAAAGAACATGCGTGGTGTCATTTTGTTAAAACCAAACGATTCATCGACCACAAAGGTTTTATAATAGTCAAACGGAAAATCAATCAGGCTGCTGACCAATAAAGCGCTGCAGATGACGAGGGCGCCGCGGATAATTTCTTGTGACGGTAGTAGATTGCGCCAGATATCGTCAATTAGCTGCAAGCCGCCACCGATGGTAAGCAATGCTAACAAAACTGCTTGTGCCGTCGCTTCAAGGATGACTAACTTGGTTTTGGCTGCGGTGTAATCTGCCGCTTTTTGGTGGGCATCGAGTGCGATATTGCCGTTAAACGCCAGCGGCACCTGATCACGATGCTTTTGTACATAGGCAATATGGCGCCGGCCCAGCCATATACGCATGATGGTGGTTGCTATGAGTAAGCTGACAAAAGTAAACGTGAGTATTAATGCCATAATTTATCTAGTTTTAAAAAATTCATTTAAGTTAATATGTTCATTGTGAAGCATTTTGAGACGGTTAGTTCAGCAACTTGCTTATAAGTTTAATTTTTAATGGAAATCATGATGGCAGAAGCAAGTAACAGTAATACTTTAAGCAATAACACCCAAGATAATAATTTAATCTGGCTGGATATGGAAATGAGCGGCTTATTGCCTGACTCAGACCGCATCTTAGAGTTAGCGGTTGTGGTCACCGACGCTAATTTAAACGTGCTCGCAGAATCCCCGGTGCTGGTAGTGCATCAAACTGATGCAGTATTAGATGGTATGGATGCATGGAATAAAGGTGCACATGGCCGCTCTGGTTTGATCGAGAAAGTAAAGGCGTCCACTTTAAACGAGGCTGATGCGACCTTGCAAATGATCACTTTTCTTAAAGCATTTGTGCCAGCGGGCAAGTCACCGATGTGCGGCAATTCAATCTGTCAGGATCGACGTTTTATGGCACGTTATATGCCCGATCTGGAAAGCTATTTTCATTACCGTAACCTTGATGTGAGTGTATTTAAAGAGTTGGCGCGACGCTGGAAACCAGAAATTTATTCAGGCTTCAAAAAAGCGGGAAAACATGAGGCTTTGGCCGATATCTATGAGTCAATTGAAGAGCTGAAATACTACCGCGAGCACTTTATAGTTAAATAGTATAGTTAAATAGTATAGGTTAATAGCATAGATAAATAGCTAAAAAAAAGGGGCGTGACATTTTACTGTTACGCCCTGAGGTAGGAGACTCCAGCTTTGGAGAAGCTAATAAATACTATGCATATACCATGCCAGAGTTGCCGTTATTGCAATAATTAATGTCTAGCCGCGATAGCCTCTGCAAAATTAAAGCAGTGACTGATATAAGGCCATATATTCCAGCGCGCTTTTATCCCAGCTTAAGTTTTTCGACATGCCGTTTTTCTGAATTTTGCGCCAGGTTTTTTTGTCGTTGCAAAATACGTCTAAGGCGCGATTGATGCTGGCTAATAGCGCATTTGTACTGGCTTCAATCATCACAAAACCATTGGCGGTTTTGTTTTCTATACTGCCAGCATCGGTATCGATCACCGAGTCAGCAAGGCCGCCGGTGGCGTTAACAACAGGTGGTGTGCCGTAAGCTAAGCCATAGAGCTGATTCAGTCCGCACGGCTCAAAGCGTGACGGCATGATAAATAGGTCGCTGGCAGCCATTACTTGGTGTGATAGTGGTTCATTGTAGCCTATGGTCACACTGACTTTTCCAGGATTGCACGCAGCTAGCTCGACAAACGCTTGCTCTAGTGCTTTTTCACCATTGCCCAGTAACGCAAATTGGCAGCCGGCATCTAGCAGTTGCTGCATGCATGGCAACAGTAAATCAAGCCCCTTTTGATGGGTTAAGCGGCTGACTACGCCCAGTAACGGTGCGCTTGCATCATTACTAAGCCCCAATGTTTGTTGCAGCGCAGCTTTCACCTGCTTTTTACCGGATAAATTGCTAACGGTGTAAGGCTGGCAAAGATACTGATCCGTGGCTGGATTCCACTCATCGGTTTCTATGCCATTTAAAATCCCTTTAATTTCATGACCGCGTTTGGCAAGCAAACCTTCCAGACCAAAACCAAAGGCCGCAGTCTGAATTTCCTGGGCATAGCGCGGACTGACGGTGGTAATCGCATCCGCGTAAAAAATGCCCGCTTTGAGAAAAGATAGCTGGCCGTGGTATTCATAACCTTCAATGCTAAAATTGGCAGGCGGCAACGCCAATGTAGATAGCCAGCTTGGGGAATAGCAGCCCTGAAACGCCATATTATGCAGGCTGATCACAGACTTGGCTGATGAGTGCTCTACCAGCTTCATATAGGCTGGGGTCAAGCCAGTTTGCCAGTCGTTGCAGTGGACAATGTCGGGTTGCCAATCATTAACTGGTGATTGTGCGCTACTTAATAGCGCAGCTACTTTAGCCAATATGCCAAAGCGTAGCGGATTATCCAGCCACTCCTCGCCATTACTATCGGCATAGGGACCACCGTCACGTTCGTATAAGCTGGCGGCTTTGACGACGATGACTTTGACTTGAGTGTCTATAATTGTGCCCAGCAACAGCTCCGCTTGATCTATAACCGGCAAGTGATTGAGCGGAGCTAAGTGCTGCAAGTTGCTGAGCTGATTTAATACCGCGGGGTAGCCTGGCATCAAGATGCGAATGTCTATGCCTAAGTGCTGTAACGCCGCCGGCAACGAGCCACTCACATCGGCCAGACCACCGGTTTTAATGAGTGGAAAAACTTCTGAACTCACAAACAGCACCTTCTTTGTAAATAATACTTTCAATGGCATAGCTTTCTCGCTAAAGTTGTATGGTGGTTTTTTAGAACATGCTGTGTAATTTTAATGATTTTACTCTACGAACAAGATCGGATGCGCTTCAACTAATGAATTCTGCCATAAACTTTAGCAGTACTATTGCCGTCGGTCTCGGCGCAGCACTAGGCGCCTGGAGTAGGTGGGGCCTATGCCTGTTACTCAATTCTGTATTGCCTAACTTACCATTGGGTACGCTGCTGGTGAATTTAAGTGGTGGCTTTATGATGGGCATGGTATTGGCGTTTGTAGGGCTGGAGACGCTACAGCATCCAAGCGTGCTGCTGTTTGTGACTACCGGGTTTTTAGGAGGTCTCACCACTTTCTCTGCATTTACCGGTGAAAGTCTATGCTTATTGCAAAAACACGAATATGGCTGGGCGCTGCTGCATGTTTCTAGTCATGTGTTTGGCGCCTTATTCATGGCAGCTGTGGCCTATGCGCTAGTCCAATATTTACGTGCTTGATCTGACCATGCGCTTAAAATAAAACCAAAAACCATGGCAAGCTAATTTGCCGACACCAACGCATTTAATAACAACCTCGTGACTGCCTCTGCATTAAATTGTGCGCCGTAGACAAAAAAAAGCGCTGAAATATCAGCGCTTTTTTTATGACTTAATAGCTTACGCCAAATTTATTTATTTTGCGTTTCTACCATAACCAGAGGTTCGGCTGCTGCAGTATCTTGCGCTTTATTCTGCCAAGAGGCTGCTTTGCGTGGCGCTCGTGGTTTTTCTGCTTCCACCGCTACGCTTACTTTTGCTGCATCAGCTTTTGTTTCTACCAATTGCAGACCAGCTGCGGCCAAGTCGGCAGGTTTGGCTTCAGCCTTAGGTTTGCGGGCGCGGGCAGGGCGTTTGTTATCGGCTTTAACCGCAACGGTTTCTGCCGGAGTGGCTACTACATCGTTGTTGACAACTTCATCGCTGCTAGCCGGCTCTGCGTTCGCTGGTTTCGAACGGCTGCTGCCAGGCGCTTTAGCTGATCTAGGTTTCTTGTTATCGTTTTTAGCTTTCGGCGCTACAGTTTCTGCGCTGTCAGTGACTAATGCCTCATTGATTTTAGTTTCGACAACCCGGTCCACATTTACCTTAGTTTCTGTTGCAGCGGTTGCAGCAGTTATTTCAGGTGCAGCATTGGGTTGACTTGCACTCGCTTCATCATTAGGTACGAACGGACGATTGGCATCAATTGCTACGCTATCCTCACGGTCACGACGGCCACGACGATTATTGCGATTGCGACGACCACCGCGTTCTGCTTTTTGCTCAGTTGTCGCGTCAGCTGCAGGAATCTCTGCCGTCATATTGACCTGCGCAGCAATTGCTTGCTGATTCGGCTGACGCACTGGCTCATTACGCGCTTGCTGTGGTTTAGCTGGGCGCGGCTCTTGCGGTTTGTTTTCTACAGGACGCTTTTCTTGAGGTTTAGCCTCATTATTACGATTTGGTCGTTCTTGGTTAGTCGGTTTATCAGTACGCTCACCACGACTACGTTCATTGCGATTGCGGTTGTTACGGTTACGATTATTGCGCGTGCTATCAGTGTTTGTGGCTTCTGTCTTTTCAACGGCAGCTGTTGCCGACGCGCCACCAAACCAGCTCTTGATACGAGCCATTATTGATGATTTAACGACTGGCGAAATCGCCGCCACTTTTTCAGCAACAATAGGTGCTGGTGCTACCGGGGTAATACCTTTCACCGCGGCCACTGGTCTGATCGCTTTCGCGACTTCAGCAGCATCAGGAATGTAGTTGGTTTCTGCTGGCAACTCGACCATTTTATAGCTGGCGCGGCTGGTTTCATCGTTGACGTCATCATGCTTAACACGCACGATATTGTAGTTAGGTGTTTCCAGATGAATATTAGGAATGAGCACTACCTCTACACTCATGCGTTGTTCAATCGCATGGATATCGGCGCGTTTTTCGTTAAGCAGGAAAGTTGCGACTTCTACCGGGAGTTGTACCTGGATAATAGCGCTGTTTTCCTTCATCGCATCTTCTTGCACGATACGTAGAATATGTAAGGCGGTAGATTCAATGCCACGGATATGGCCGGTACCGCTACAACGCGGACACGGAATATGATTGGTTTCGCCCAAGCTTGGACGCAGGCGTTGACGCGACAGTTCTAATAAACCGAAACGCGATATTTTGCCGGTTTGTACGCGCGCACGGTCAAAATGTAGCGCGTCACGCAAAGCATTTTCAACTTCACGTTGATTGCGCTGGCTTTCCATATCGATAAAGTCGATCACCACCAAGCCACCCAAGTCACGTAAACGTAACTGGCGGGCAACTTCTTCAGCTGCTTCCATATTGGTGTTAAAGGCAGTGTGTTCAATATCGCTTCCGCGGGTAGCGCGACCGGAGTTGACGTCGACTGAAACTAACGCTTCAGTATGATCAATCACAATGGCGCCGCCTGATGGCAGGCGCACTTCACGTGAGAATGCAGATTCAATTTGGTGTTCAATTTGAAAGCGCGTAAATAGCGGGATTTCATCTTGATACAATTTAACGCGAGACACATTGCCTGGCATTACGTGGTTCATAAACTGCACGGCTTGTTCGTGTATATCAGGCGTATCAATTAAGATTTCGCCGATGTCTGAGCTGAAGTAATCGCGAATGGCGCGAATCACTAAGCTGCCTTCCTGATAAATTAAGTAGGCCCCAGCTTGCATGGCTGAAGCGCCATCAATAGCTGTCCATAGTTGTGTCAGGTAGTTTAAGTCCCATTGCAGTTCTTCAGCATTGCGACCAATCCCGGCAGTGCGAGCAATGATGCTCATGCCTTTTGGTACTTCCAGTTTAGCTAAGACGTCACGTAACTCATCGCGATCTTCACCTTCAATACGGCGAGAAACACCTCCGCCACGTGGATTATTGGGCATCAAAACCAGGTAGCGACCTGCTAGTGAAATAAAGGTGGTCAGTGCTGCGCCTTTATTGCCGCGCTCGTCTTTATCGACTTGCACGATCAATTCCTGACCTTCTTTTAGTGCATCCTGAATACGTGCGCCGCTGCCAGTGCCTTCTTTGTAATAGCTACGCGCGACTTCTTTGAACGGCAGGAAGCCGTGTCTGTCCATCCCATAATCGACAAAAGCCGCTTCTAGTGAAGGTTCAATACGGGTAATCACACCTTTGTAAATATTGCTTTTACGCTGCTCTTTACCAGCGTGTTCAATATCTAAATCGATCAGTTTTTGACCATCTACGATTGCAACGCGTAACTCTTCAGATTGCGTTGCATTAAATAACATGCGTTTCATTGCATAACTCCCACGCTGTGCAAGGCGGGCAGACTCAGTGCTTATTTAAAAGCGCTGATATTGAAGGCATTTAAGGTGAAAGTGCCAGAGGACTGGCTGAATTACTGAAGACGATTATAGATCTTAAATAAGATGCTAAATTATTAAAAATCAACGGTTTAGTGATTTAATAATGGTGCTAATTAACGGTGTGTGGCGGATAACCGCATTCTACTTACGCAGCTCCGCCACTTAGCCTATGGACTGAGTGGTTGAATCTCGTAAATACAATTGTTTCATATGGAATAAATGCATGATGAAACAAATATTGTGATCGTTAAAGCAAACTAATTATTAAATTAACGCCAATTTTGGCATAAATTCGTTAAAATTGTATTCTTCAGTTAATTCTAATTTTGTGCTTCTACACTCGCGTTTATAGCGAATCAGAACCACTTTAAATTTGACTATCACTTTAAGTCGCGCTTTATGTTTTTCGTCTGCGGCGGCTTGAGCGCTAATTTTACTTACCGCTACTTTATAATATGGCGAGCGGTGTTAACCAAGTATTTGTTGTCTGTTTAAATATACGCTTAACATTTGTTTTTTATAAAAATTTAGCTAAGCCGCATCTTTATAAAAACAGCTGCGTACATTATATTCTTGATTGATATTTAATTAAATATCACAATAAAATTGTTAATTTAATCAAGAACTACCGTAGTATATGCTACATCAAAAATTTAAGCAAAGTATGAACAATTTAACAACAGTCTCTCCCAATAGCCAGCTTACGGTCGTCAGTGATTTAGCGGCGGCATTTCTTACCATAGACGAAGCCAGCGAAGGTCAGCGCGTTGATAACTTCCTTACCAAAACCCTGAAAGGCGTGCCCAAGAGTCATGTTTATCGTATTTTGCGTAGCGGTGAAGTGCGCGTCAATAAAAAACGTATAGAGGCTGACTTCCGTTTAAGTCTGGGCGATGTAGTGCGCATTCCGCCGACACGCGCGACGATTATTGACAAACCTGAACATGCCATCGCCGCAATTTCTAAATTCGAACAGTCTATATTGTTTGAAGACGATGCCATGTTAGTGATTGATAAGCCTGCCGGTTTTGCCGTACACGGTGGCAGCGGCATCAGTCGTGGCGTGATTGAGCAGCTGCGTCTGGAGCGACCCAAGGCCAAGTTTCTAGAGTTGGTGCACAGGTTAGATCGTGAAACCTCCGGCGTATTGATGCTGGCTAAAAAACGTACGGCGCTGGTTGCATTGCATGAGGCCATTCGTAATCATCAAACCGATAAGCGTTATGTGGTGTTAGTGCACGGTGAATGGTTGGAGCAGAAAAAACGAGTGGTGTTGGATTTGCAAAAATACCTGCTGCCTAACGGAGAACGTCGTGTCAATGTGGTAACCGATATTTCAAAAGACAAATACAACGAACGCCAAACCTCGGAAACGATGTTTCGTTTAGTGAAAAATTTTAACAGTCCGGCTTTAGGAAAATTTAGCTTGCTCGAAGCACAATTGGTGACTGGTCGTACGCATCAGTTGCGCGTACAGTTAGCGCATCTGGGTTTTGCCATTGCCGGTGACGATAAATATGGTGATTTCAGCGTCAATAAGTCCCTAATCAAGCATGGTTTAAAACGTATGTTTTTACATTCATCGACTACAAAAATCCGCCATCCGCTGACCAGCGATAAACTTGAATTAAACGCGCCGATGCCGCCTGAGTTGGCTAAGTTTTTACTAAAATTAGAATCTTAAATAGAATAAGAGAAAGAATAAATACGCATGCCTAAGCAGTTTGATTTAATCGTATGGGATTGGGATGGCACCTTGGCCGATTCTACCGCGATGATTACCAATGCGATTCTGAAAGCGGCTGAACAGGCAGGTTTGCCGGAAATTTCTGCACAGGCGGCAAGTAATATTATTGGCCTTGGTTTACGTGAGGCCATAGAAATTTTATATGGCGATATTCCTGTACAGCAGGCACAGGCGTTAGCGACTCAATACACGATTAATTACTATGCTGGTGAAAGTGAGATTCCATTATTTTTAGGCGCGGCGGATACTATTAAAGCATTGCGCATAAAAGGATTTAAGCTGGCGGTAGCCACCGGCAAGGGTCGGCGCGGACTTAATCTGGCATTGGAGCATTGTGGGTTAAGCAAACAGTTTCATGCGACGCGCACGGTGGACGAGTGTTTTTCAAAACCGCATCCGCAGATGCTCGACGAGTTGATGGACCATTTGGTGGTATTGCCGGAGCGGACGCTGATGATAGGTGACACCAGTTATGATTTAGATATGGCGAAAAACGCTGGTGTGAGTTCGATCGGCGTGACCTACGGTGCACAGTCGGCAGATCAGTGGCAACATCTTAATCCGATTCAACAATTTAATGATTTTACCAGTTTAAGCCAATGGTTACTTGAGCATGCCTAGGTCATGAAGCCGATTCAAAGCAGTGATATTTTAGTCGACGACCGCGTTATTTTTAACAGTGACGATTTGCACAATGCAGGCAAAGGCTTACGTTTTGCGATGCCCGCCTTAGGTGAGTTTGCCAGCGGTTTTGTGGTGCGCTTTCATGGCAAGCCTTACGCCTATGTCAATCAATGTGCGCATGTCTCTATAGAACTCGACTGGAACCAGGGCGAATTTTTTAATACGCAAAAAGATTATTTAATCTGCGCCACCCACGGTGCACATTATCAACCAGATACTGGGTTTTGTGTGATGGGCCCGTGCAAGGGCAAGCGCCTCAAACCGTTAGCGGTGATCGAGCAGGATCAGCAAATTGTGATCAGCCTCGGTAGCCAAAACCCTATTACTTAGGACCCGAGCACTCACAACAACAATGCCTGAATCAACTCTTAAAATAACCACTGAAAAGAACTTTTATGACCGATGATAACCCAGCAGCATCCGCAGCAAAAAGCAGACTGCCACAAGATACCGAGTGGCAGCGCGACACCATAGAAAAATTAGCTAGTTCAGCTCTGCGCGAGCAGAGAAGCGCACGGCGCTGGAGTATTTTCTTTAAATCACTGATATTTATTTATCTGTTTGTTGTGTTGTTCTATGCTTTAGGTTTGGTCGGCGGTGGTAAAAAGAGCTCGGCCTCGCATACTGCACTCATCGATATTGCCGGCGTGATTGAGGCCGGCGGCGAGGTCAATGCCGACTCGGTCATGACCAGCTTGCAGGATGCCTACGATAATAAAGGTACCAAAGGTATTATTTTCCGCATTAATAGCCCCGGTGGCAGCCCGGTGCAAGCCGGTATTATTAATGATGAAATCAAGCGTCAAAAGCAACTGCATCCTGATATTCCGGTGTATGCCGTCGTTGAAGATATTTGCGCGTCAGGTGGCTACTACATTGCCGCCGCTACCGATAAAATTTACGTCGATAAAGCCAGTATTGTCGGTTCTATCGGCGTACTCATGGATGGTTACGGTTTTACCGAAGTCATGAAGAAAGTGGGCGTGGAGCGTCGCCTGATGACTGCAGGTGAAAATAAAGCGATGCTAGACCCATTCTCACCATTAAATCCTAAGCATCAGTTGTTAGCACAAATGATGCTGGATGAAATTCATGAGCAGTTCAAGACCGTGGTGCGTCAAGGCCGTGGCGATCGCCTCAAGGAAAATGCGGAAACTTTCAGTGGTTTGTTCTGGAGCGGTGAGAAGAGTATCAAAATTGGTCTGGCCGATGCTTTAGGCAGTGCGGACTATGTAGCGCGTGAAGTGATCAAGCAAGAAGAAATCGTAGACTTTACCTATAAAGATGATTTCGCGAGTCGTGTCGCCAAACGCATAGGCGCGAGCATGGGCAAATCACTGGGTATTGATGCGTTGAATAAAGGGTTGCAGCTCAGATAGTATTTAAACAGCATGGGCGGCTTGCGCCCATGCTGTCGTTATTTTAGTGCTGTTTTATAATGCATTAACGCATAGTTTTTTTATTGCTGGCGGCGGCACTCATTGCATTGCCGAGAAAATTCGTCATTATTCGATAACGATGGACTTATACGAGGTCGGCACATCCGGATATTTCAATTTTAGGTTTTTAAGCGCGTTCAGTAGCAGTCTGGAAATAAGTAAGTTGCGGTTGGTTTTGGAGTCTGCCGGCACGATATACCATGGGGCGTAAGTGGTTGAGGTTGCTTTGATGGCTTGTTCATAAGCCTGCATATATTGTGGCCATAGTGCGCGCTCTTGCAGGTCATTGGGGTTAAATTTCCAGGTTTTGTTCGCATTGTCCAAGCGCTCTTGCAGACGTTTTTTCTGTTCTTCTTTGGAAATATGTAAAAAACACTTGATCACGGTTGTGCCGGTTTCCGTCAGTAAACGCTCAAAATCATTTATCTGCGCATAGCGGCGCTTACATTCAGCATCATCAATCCAGTCGTGGACTTTTCCCACAAGCACATCTTCGTAATGACTGCGGTTGAAGATGACGAGTTCACCGCTTTGTGGCACCTGCTGATGCACGCGCCACAAATAATCATGGGCGAGTTCAGTGCTGCTTGGCGTCTTAAAACTGGCTAAACGTATACCGAGTGGATCCGATGTGTTGAAAACATGGCGTACGGTGCCGTCTTTACCGCTCGCATCCATCCCTTGCAGAATTAACAATACTTTGTGCTGTGTATTCGCACGCAAAATATCGCGCAGCGCATTAATTTCAGTCGCCAGTGCAGTCATGTCAATACTGTTTTGCTCACGGCTGCCAGTGCGCTCAGCCTTATCTTTGGGGCTGAAATCGTCTAAAGAGAATTTTTTAGAACTCACACAATATTGACTCAGTTTACTCATAATGCCACTCTCCAAAATTCATAACTTAATTAGAATTAGCTATCAAGTGTTTGCCTAGACGTTTTTTTAAGGCGTAAAAAAGCTCAACTATATTCACATTCACGGTTGAGCTTTTTTGCTGACAGATAGCAGCTGAGTAAACTAGAGTTAGGCTTATTGACGCGCTTTGCTATGATTGATTAAACCATTGGTCGAGCTATCGTAGTTGCTGACTTGGTCGTCGCTGTTGAGCTGAGGCAAGATTTTTTGCGCCATTTGCTTGCCATATTCAACGCCCCACTGGTCATAGCTGTTGATGTTCCAGATAATGCCTTGTACGAATATTTTATGCTCATATAGTGCGATGAGTTTACCTAGCGTGTTCGGTGTCAGTTTGTCGAACAAGATTGAGCTGCTAGGGCGGTTACCGTCAAATACCTTATGCGGCAACAGATTTTCGAGTGCTTCGCCGGTTAATTTTTGTGCTTCAAGCTCGGCGCGTGCTTCTTGTTTAGTTTTACCCAGCATCAGAGATTGTGTCTGCGCAAGGAAATTGGCGAGCAAGATCTTGTGATGCGCATTACCCTGCTTGCCAATGGCATAGTGACTATGAATAGGCATTAAAAAATCACAGGGCACGGTTTGCGTGCCTTGATGGATCAACTGGTAAAAAGCATGCTGGCCATTAGTGCCGGCCTCTCCCCAAATAACTGGGCCGGTTTTGTGTTTGACTCTTTCGCCGTGGCGATCAATAAATTTGCCGTTGCTTTCCATGTCCGCTTGTTGCAAATAAGCGGGGAAGCGCGACATACCTTGGTCGTAAGGTAATATGGCCTGGGTATCAACATGAAAGAAGTTGTTATACCAGACACCTAGCAAGGCCATGATGACCGGCATGTTTTGTTCTAGTGGCGCAGTTTTGAAGTGATTATCCATTTCATGACCACCAGCGAGCAGCTGTTCAAACTGATCCATACCCACATACAAGGCAATTGACAAGCCGATGGCTGACCATAACGAGTAGCGACCGCCGACCCAATCCCAAAATGTAAACATATTGCTCGCATCAATACCAAAGTGTTCGACTTCAGTTAAATTGGTAGAAAGCGCGACAAAGTGTTTGGCAACGTGAGCATCGTCTACCGCCGCCTGTAAAAACCATTGGCGAGCAGAGTGCGCGTTGGTCATGGTTTCTTGCGTGGTAAAGGTTTTGGAGGCGACAATAAATAAAGTGGTTTCAGGATGACAGGCGCTGAGCGCACGCATCAAATGAGCGCCATCAATGTTAGATACAAAATGCACTGCCAAATCAGGGCTGGCATAAGGTTTAAGTGCATCGCATACCATCACCGGGCCCAAATCCGAGCCGCCGATACCGATATTGACGATATCAGTAATTTTTTTGCCGCTATAGCCGCGCCAGCTACCATTACGTACGCTGTCGGAAAATTTACGCATTTGCCCGAGTACAGCATTGATATCCGGCATGACATCATGACCATCAACCATGACTGGCGTATTGCTACGGTTGCGCAGTGCGGTATGTAATACGGCGCGGTCTTCAGTTGTATTTATTTTATCTCCGGCAAACATGCGCTCGCGCCAGTTTTCGACCTGCGCTTCACGCGCCATTTGAAATAGCATCGGCAGTGTTTCATCATCAATACGATGTTTGGAATAATCCAGCAGTAAATCAGTAAAATTAAGACTGAATTTATTAAAACGCTGGGCATCATTGGCGAATAAGTCGCGCATATGGGTTGATGCCATGGTTTGTTGATGTTGACAGAGTTTTTCCCAGATCGGGTATTGAGTGAGCGTGGCCATGGTATAGAAGTACTTTATATTGTTAGTTAGTTAAGTAATGTTAATGCAGAAACTAGCCCAATTTTAAAATTAGACCAGCCAATGGCGGTAGCGTAATAACGAGTGATTGCTCGTGATGCATCCAGGCAATATTTTCTGTCTGTAAGCCGGCGCCATTGCCACGATCACTGCCACCGTAGCAAGCGGCGTCACTGTTAAATATTTCGTGGTAACGACCCGCCTGTGGCACACCGATGCGGTAATTATCGCGTAATACCGGTGTAAAGTTCAACACGATTAAAGCAAAGCTATTGTCCAGACCGCGTCTGATATAGCTAATAATCGATTGATCGGTGTCATGGCAGTCTATCCAGGCAAAACCTTGATGGTCAAAATCTAAGCTGTGCAAGGCGGGCAGGGCTTTATAGTGATTATTTAAGTCATTGTTGAGTTGCTTCACGCCTCGATGCCAATGATGTCCGGCATATTCATCGTTGAGCAAATGCCAATCCAAACTACTGTTGACGTTCCATTCGCGCCCCTGACCAAACTCATTACCCATGAAGTTAAGTTTTTTGCCTGGAGCCGTCATCTGGTAGGTCATGAGCAGGCGTAAATTAGCAAATTTCTGCCAGGTATCGCCGGGCATTTTGTCGAGTAGTGAGTATTTGCCATGAACCACTTCATCGTGAGAAAACGGCAACACGAAGTTTTCTGAATAGGCATAGAGTTGGCCGAAAGTCAGCATGTCATGATAGTAACGGCGGTGTATCGGATCATTTTCAATGTAGCTTAGCGTGTCGTTCATCCAGCCCATATTCCACTTCATGCTGAAACCGAGGCCGCCTAAATAGACTGGACGCGACACCATCGGCCAGGCGGTAGACTCTTCGGCGATGGTCAGTACGCCGGCAAAATCTTCGCCAACCATGACGTTGAGTTGTTTTAAAAAATCAATCACATCAAGGTTTTCGCGGCCGCCGAATTTATTGGGTAGCCATTCGCCGGCTTTGCGTGAGTAATCCAGATAGATCATGGAAGCTACGGCATCGACGCGCAAACCGTCGATATGGAACTCTTGCAACCAGAAATAAGCATTGGCGAGCAGGAAGTTACGTACTTCGTTGCGGCCGTAATTGAAAATATAGGTACCCCAGTCTTGATGTTCACCTAAACGCGGGTCTTCATGCTCGTACAACGCGGTACCATCAAAGCGCGCCAAGGCCCAGTCATCTTTGGGAAAATGACCTGGCACCCAATCTAAGATTACGCCGATATTGGCTTGGTGAAATGCATCAATTAAAAAACGCAAATCATCCGGTGCGCCAAAGCGGTTGGTCACGCCAAAATAACCGGTGGTTTGATAACCCCAGGATTCTGTTAATGGGTGCTCGGAAATAGGCATGAATTCAACATGGGTGTAGCCCATTTCGCTGACATAATTAACCAAGCTGTCAGCTAACTCACGATACGTTAAAAAATGACCCTGCGCATTGCGCTGCCATGATCCTAGATGCACTTCGTAGCAGTTGAATGGCGCGTGTAACCAATCGCGGGACTTGCGCGCATCTAGCCATTGCTGGTCTTGCCACTGATGCTGGCTGCTGCTGATTTTGGCGGCAGTGCCTGGTCGTGGTTCAAATTCAAATCCATAAGGGTCAGTTTTGACTAATATGTTATCCATATGGCGGTTGCGGATTTCAAACTTGTAGGTGTCACTGCTACTGAGCTTGGGGATAAAAATATCCCAGACACCACTGACTCCGTGCGCGCGCATTGAGTGTGTACGGCCATCCCAGCCATTGAAGCTGCCGATGACACTGACGCGCTCAGCATTGGGCGCCCATACCGCAAAACGCACGCCGTCTATGCCATTTTGGCTGATGCACTGCGCGCCAAGTGTCTTATAGGCTTGCTTTAAGCGACCTTCACCAAATAGATAAAGCTCTTGTTGGGTGATCGTAGTCGTAAATGTATAGGGATCGTAATTTTCGTAGGTATTGGCGGCGCTTTCAATTTTAAGTAGGCACGGCGTTTTGAGCGCATGATCGCCATGCCACTCAAAGAAGCCGTCTGTATGCGTTTTTTCTAGTGCAGACCAGGTTTTGTCTGTTTTAACCCATACCTTAGATGCATGTGGTTGAAATGTGCGTAACACATAGCCGTGGCCGATTTTTTCATCAACGGCATGGAATCCTAGGTAGCTGAATGGGTCATGATGCCGCGCGGCTAAAATGAGGTTACAAGCGTCGTCGTGTATTTTGGGCTTTATTAGCGTCGTGTTCGATTTGAGCAAGATGTATTTCCCTAAGATTTTTCCAAGAAATATTTTAAGTTTTTTAGCTTCATTGGCTAGATTATAAAGCTTTAAGCTGACTATAATGTAATCAATTGCAGTCAATCACTAAATTAAGCTAGTAAGCCCTGCTAGCCATATTGACCCATTACGCAAACTTCAGGAGGGCATGATCATGCAAGAGCAGCATTCAGATCGTTTTATTAGTAACCTGACAAAAAATACCGTTGCTATCATTTTAGCCGGTGGCCGCGGCAGCCGCTTAAAGAACTTGACCGACTGGCGTGCTAAGCCTGCAGTTCAATTTGGCGGTAAGTTTCGTATTATTGATTTCCCTCTTTCCAACTGTATCAACTCCGGCATACGCCGCATCAATGTTGCCACTCAATACAAAGCACAAAGTTTAATTCAGCATCTGCAGCGCGGTTGGGGTTTCTTACGCGGTGAGTTTAATGAATATGTCAATATCATTCCGGCGCAGCAGCGTATTTCAGATGACTGGTACAAGGGTACGGCTGATGCAGTTTATCAAAACGTAGACTTGTTGCGTGAAGGTGGCGGTGACTATATCTTGATCCTGGCGGGTGACCATATTTACAAAATGGATTATGGCAAAATGCTGGCAACGCATGCAAAAAGCCATGCTGATATGACCATTGCTTGTATTAATGTGCCTTTAGCCGATGCCAAGGGTTTTGGTGTGCTCGCAGTAGATGATACGGATCGTGTGATTGAGTTCGCAGAAAAACCGGCGAATCCTAAGCATATGCCCGGCGACACCACGAAAGCGTTTGCGAGCATGGGTATTTATATATTCAACGCTAAATTTTTATATGAGCAACTAATCCGTGATGCCGGCGATTCAAAATCTACGCACGATTTCGGTAGTGATATCATTCCTTACATTATTAAAAAATACAGAGTGCAAGCCCATCGTTTTACTGATAGCTGCGTCAGTGCTAAAAATGGTAACTATTACTGGCGTGATGTCGGCACTATTGATGCTTATTGGGAAGCCAATATGGAATTAACGAAAGTGATTCCTGAGCTTAATCTGTACGATAGAGACTGGCCAATATGGACCTGTCAGGAACAGCTGCCACCGGCAAAGTTTGTTTTTAATGATGAAGGTCGAACCGGTCATGCCACCGACTCCCTGGTTTCTGGCGGCTGTCTGATTAGCGGATCAAGTATTAATGGTTCGGTGCTGTTTTCCGATGTGCGTGTGCATAGCTATTGCAATGTTGTCGGCTCGGTGATCTTGCCTAAAGTCACGATAAACCGTCATGTTGTTCTTAAAAATGTGGTGATCGACCGTGGTTGTGTTATCCCAGAAGGTATGCAGATCGGGGTGGATTTGAAACTGGATGCAGAACGTTTTTATGTGTCTGAAAACGGCATCACCCTGGTAACTCCGGACATGCTCGGCCAAAGTTTATATCGCGTGATATAGCGTTTGCCGCAAAGCGTTATTTTTTATTAAGTTTATTAAGGTTGTTAAGTGAAGTCTAATCGTCCGCAGTTGTATCTAAATCTTTATTGGCACATGCATCAGCCTGATTATCGTGACATTGTTACTAATGAATATGTATTGCCATGGACTTATTTGCATGCAATTAAAGACTATAGCGACATGGCGTTTCATCTCGAAGAAAATCCTAAAGCCCGCGTTACCTTTAACTTTGTGCCGATTTTACTCGAGCAACTCGAAGATTACAGCCTGCAGTTTCAGCAGAATAATATTCGTGATCCGCTGCTGGCTTTACTGGTGGAAGAAAATTTAGCCGGCATTAGTCATGAGCAATGCCATTTAGTCGTGCAAAGCTGTTTCAAAAGTCATCACGAAAAAATGCTCAGTCCTTTTCCGCAATATCAGCGTCTATTGCAGATTTATCAGCTGGTAGAGCAGATGACCGGTAATGATGAATTTTACTACCTGACTGCGCAATATAAGGCCGACCTGCTGGTGTGGTATCACTTGGCGTGGTGTGGCGAGAGCTTGCGGCGTAATAATAAACTGGTGCAGACGTTAATGGCTAAAGGTGTGCTCTTCACCTTAGAAGAAAGACAAGAGTTGTTCAATGTCATCGGCAACACTATCTCATCATTGATCCCGCGCTATAAAGCCTTGATGGAAAGTGGTCAAATCGAAATATCGACGACACCTTACTATCACCCAATACTGCCTTTATTGCTTGATTTCAAGTCTGCACTAGATGCAATGCCGGATGCACCGTTACCGGAAAATGCGCTATATGCTGGCGGTCATCAGCGCGCAGTTACGCATGTGGAATCAGCAAAAGCGTTTCACGCGGCGAATTTTGATGAAGTTCCACGCGGCATGTGGCCTGCTGAAGGTGGCGTTTCCTATGCGGCTTTATCGTTGATGGCGGAGCATGGCATTGAGTGGACAGCTACCGGCCAGGGCGTACTCGCCAATAGCTTAATGAAGTCAGGGTTAAGTGTAGCCGATAAGCAGGAATATCTGTATCAGCCGTACCGCGTTACCAATGGTAAGCATGATATTTTATGCTTTTTCAGAGATGATCAGCTCTCGGACAAAATCGGTTTTGAGTATGCCAAAATGAATGCGGCGGATGCGGTGAATGACTTCATCCAATCGCTGGAACATATTCATCAAGCGAATACTCAAGAAAATGCCAGGGTCGTGAGCGTGATTCTCGATGGCGAAAATGCGTGGGAATATTACCCTTACAATGGCTATTATTTTTTAAGTGAGTTGTACACCGCATTGAGCAATCATCCAGACATCACCATGACTACCTTTAGCGATATGGTCGATTTATATCAATCAGCGGAATATAAGGCCAAAGCATTTACGGCGCCGGTATTGCCGCAAGTTGCTGCTGGTAGCTGGGTTTATGGCACTTTTAGTACCTGGATCGGTAATAAAGACAAGAACTTGGCATGGGATTTATTATGCGCTGCCAAGAACATCTACGATAGCGTCTTGGCCAAAGGCACGCTTAATGCAGAGCAGCTGAAGTGCTGCGAGCGGCAGTTAGCCATTTGCGAAGGCTCGGATTGGTTCTGGTGGTTTGGTGACTATAACTCATCGGACAGCGTTGACAGCTTTGACAAACTTTATCGGCGTAACCTGATCAATCTTTATACTTTATTAGGGCAGGATGTACCGGCAGTACTACATGAGTCTATTAGTGCTGGTGGCGTCAACGCTGATGCCGGTGGACATGCGGATAGCGTCGGTACCATGCGTCGCGGTCAGGCTTAGGCTCGCGCTAAAGTGTGCGTAAAAAATTTAATGTTTAGACTACAGTCAGTACCTTGTTGCTGCTGGTGATTAACATGATCAACTTAGTAGCGGTGCGGCTTTTTATTTGATTTTTATGCATTACTTTTTTATAAGTGCAGATGTTTATGACGCAATGTTCCAGCTCATCAGTCTTGACTGACCATCAAGATATCCAGCGTCAGGCCGGCGTTTTACTGCATATTAGCTCCTTACCGAGTGCGCATAATGTCGGTGATTTAGGCGTTGACGCTTATCGTTTCATCGATTTCTTAGCGGAAATTGGTGCGACGGTATGGCAAACTTTGCCGATTAATATGCCGCATGCAGATCACTCGCCTTACCAGTGCTTATCTGCGCATGCTGGTAATCCGGATTTCATTAGTCTGGAGGCGCTGCAGCAGCAAGGCCTACTCACAGCCGATGATATGAGCGGCATGCTGCATGATGACAGCCATGACAAAAAGCCTTTAATGGCCAAAGCCTATGCGCTGTTTTGCGAGCAAGCCCATTTGCAGCAGAGTTTTGTCGAGTTTTGTGCCAAACATGCGCATTGGCTCGATGATTTCGCCTTGTTTTTAGCGTTACGTGCAAAATTTGACCAATCCGGCTGGAACCAGTGGCCGGCAGCGTTCAAAAATCGCGATGCAGCCACTTTGCAGCAAGCACGGCAGGAGTTGTCTGCGCCCATGGCGCAAATTAAATATACCCAATTTGTATTTTTTACACAATGGCTGCAGCTTAAAGCCTATGCTGCTACAAAAAATGTACAATTTTTCGGGGACATTCCTATTTTTGTCGCCTACGACAGTGCCGAAGTTTGGGCGCAGCCACATTTATTTAAGTTAGATGCCGATCAGTGCATGACGGTTGTCGCAGGTGTGCCGCCGGACTATTTTTCAGCCACTGGCCAGCGCTGGGGCAATCCGCATTACCACTGGCCGGCAATGGCTGCTGATGGCTATGCGTGGTGGACAGCACGAATGGCGACGCAAAATGAACTGTTTGATATCGTGCGTATTGATCACTTCCGCGGTCTTGAAGCGGCGTGGGAGATCCCGGCAGATGAAGACACTGCGATCAATGGACAATGGATAGCTGCACCAGGCCATGCCTTATTAGCGGCAATTAAGGCGGCATTGCCAGAGATTAACCTGGTGGCAGAAGATCTGGGTATTATTACCGAGGAGGTCGATGCCTTGAGGCATGCATACCATTTGCCGGGCATGAAGATTTTGCAATTTGCATTTAGTGGTCAGGAAGATAATCCATATTTGCCGCATCATATTGAAGCCAATAGTGTGGTTTATACCGGCACGCATGATAATGATACGACCTTAGGTTGGTATCGCCACCTGGGTGAGCAGGAGCGCGAGAATTTTCATGCCTATTTACGCAGCACGCATGGCGTTGATAATTCGCCGGACATGCCTAACGATCTGATTGCTATGGCGTTAGCGTCAAATGCGCGGTTAGCCATTATTCCAATGCAAGACATTCTGGCGCTGGGTTCTAGCGAGCGCATGAATACACCGGGCACCTGTAGTGGTAATTGGCACTGGCGCTTTAGCTGGCAGCAGCTCAGCGCTGAGCAAAAACTAGCGATCCGTGAGTCCATTCTGCGTACCGGCCGCGCTGCGGCTAAGCCGGTACACCTTGCATGAGTATTTATATAGGCATCGATGTTGGCGGTACCAATCTGCGCCTAGGCGTGGTGGCAAACGGCGTGGTCATAGAAGAAATGCGCTTACAAGCCAATTTTTCGGCGATCTGTAAGCAGCATGCAGCTAGTGTAGCTTGGCAGCAGATTTTAGACATCACCGCCAGTTTAATTAAATCGGCACTGCGTAAACATCCAGCGGTGACTGCGGTGGGTATTGGTTTCCCTGGTTTTATCGATCCGCTCACGCAAACCATCCTACAATCGCCTAATCTGCCCGGGCTGGTGAATGTCAACTTTGGCACTGACTTAGCCGCCATCATCAATTTGCCGGTGATCGTAGAAAATGACGCACTTGCTGCCGCTTACGGTGAATTTTGCTGTGTACAAGCCAGCGTTACACAAAAAAATATGCTCTATATTGGTTTAGGCACTGGCGTTGGCGGCGGTTTGATTGTCAATGGCAAACCCTTTGCTGGTGAGCGCGGTATGTCTATGGAAATAGGTCATATTATCACTGTGCCTGCGGGCAGGCTTTGCGGTTGCGGCAACTTTGGTTGTATGGAGCAATATGCATCTGCCACTGGTGTTGCCCTGAGCTATGCTGAGCTGACAGCGGTGAATACAACCGCCGATGCGGTTGCTAAGCTTGCTCGAAGTGGCGATCTGCGCGCGCAGCAAGCTTATTCGATGGCGGCTGATAATCTCGCTACAGCTTGCGCACATATGATTAAAATATTGGATATCAATCTAGTCTTAATTGGCGGCGGCATGAGTCAGGCTTGGGATTTATTGTCACCATCATTTCAGCGTACACTAGACGATCAGTTGATTCCACTATCACGCAGCCACATAGATTTGCGGCTATCCACCAGCGGCGATCAGGCCGGCATCATTGGTGCGGCACTGTTATCAGCATAAATCTGTTGTTCAGCCGCGTTTTTAACCATATTGTCATGCTGATGTCATCTGGCGCATTTATTATGTAACAGGTAGGTCGCTAGCTTAGCCGTTAGTATTAAGGCTTTAATCTAGCCATCTGTCTAGATTAACTATGGCAAGGTCTGGGCATGACAAGGTCTAGGTTCTCAGTTAACACGCTCGCCTAATGTGCATTGTCTTGATATTCATTAAACCCAAGGCTGCGACAGCAGCTACTTACAGAGAAAAACATGACTTTACTCCGGCTGGTTGAAGCAGCAGATGGTGGCAGCGTCGCCAATGATTTATTTAAAATCATGCAGCAGCGCAGGCTACATAGCGTTTTTCAACCGATCGTTGATCTCAGATCCGGCTGCGTGCTTGGTCATGAGGGCTTGATCAGAGGGCCGCAGGCTAGCGCTTTACATTCCCCGCTGGCGCTGTTTCAGTTAGCCAAAGAACAAAATCGCCTCTACCAGCTCGAATTACTAAGTTTGCAGATTACGCTGGAAACCTTTGCCAATCTCGCCAATAGCAATAAGATATTTGTTAATGTAAGTCCGGAATGTTTGCTGCGACTTTACGAAAATAAGGCGTTATCGTTAAGCTCTATCAATGATCTGGGCTTGAATCCGGAAAATATTGTACTGGAGCTGACTGAGGGCTCTCCCATTTTTGACTACTCTAATCTGAACAGCATTATTGGCAGTTATCGCAGTATTGGTTTTAAAATTGCGCTCGACGATTTAGGTGAAGGTTTTTCCAGTCTGCGGCTGTGGTCTGAGTTACAGCCGGATTATGTCAAAATCGATAAGCATTTTATCAAGTCGATTAATGCTGATCCGGTGAAACTACAGTTTGTAAAATCGATACAGCAAATTGCCGAGAACTCCGGTGCACAGGTGATTGCCGAAGGTGTTGAGACCGAAGCCGAGCTCGCGATCGTCAAAGATTTGAATATCGCCTATTGTCAGGGCTACTTGCTGGGGCGACCACAGATCGAGCCTATCAGTGAAATTGCACAAAATTATCAATCTATTTTTCAGAGCAATGTGATCAGCGTCTTTCCTAACGCCGCGCTTACGCACAGCAAGGGCAATGTCAGCCGTTTGTTAGTCAAGGTGCCGGTTGTGACTCCAGAAGCCACCAATGACGAAGTCTATGCCTTGTTCCAGAACAATCCCAGTCTGTATTCGATCCCGGTGGTTGCTGGTGACGTGCCATTTGGCCTGATTAGTCGCTATAGCATGATCGACCGTTTTTTTGTCGCCTACGGCCGCGAGTTATATGGCAAACGCTCATGCACTGAGTTCATGGATAAAACACCGCTGATCGTCGAAAGCACAATTTCATTTCATGAACTTAGTGCGTTGATTACACAAATGGAGCCGCACCATTTAAGTCATGGCTTTATTATTACCGACCACGGCAAGTATCTGGGGTTAGGCAGTGGTCATGCCTTGCTGCGCGAAATCACCGAAATGCAGATCAGCGCCGCGCGTTATGCCAATCCGCTGACATTGCTGCCAGGCAATGTGCCGATTAATGAGCATATCGATCGCTTGCTCGAAAAAAACAGTACATTCTGGGCCTGTTATTGTGATCTGGATAATTTCAAACCATTCAATGACGCCTATGGGTTCAGGCGTGGCGACGAGCTGATTCAGCTTTTGGGGAAAATGTTAACCGAAACGGCCAGCAGTGATATTGATTTTGTTGGCCATATCGGTGGTGATGACTTTATTCTGATTTTTCAAAGTGAAGACTGGGAAGAGCGCTGCCAGCAATTACTCAGTGAAATTGGGCTGGCCATGCCTAAGTTTTACGCAGCAGAAGACCGCGAGATTGGTGGCATTTATAGTGAAGACCGCCGCGGCAATCAGATATTTTATCCATTAAGCAGTTTGTCTATCGGCGTCGTCAAAATCGTGGCTAACCAGTTTGCCAGTCATCATGAAGTTTCGGCCGGCATGACCGATGCCAAAAAACAGGCGAAAAGAATGCCCGGTAACAGCCTGTTTTATGAACGCCGAGTGCTTAGCTCAACCGTGGCGGGATAATGCCCACAACACATGTTCTCTGACAATGTCATCTTCATGAGCGCTATGCCGCTTGAGTGCCGCAATCACAGCCGGCGTTGTCGGCGCATTGCCTAAGCCGATGGCGATATTGCGTAGCCACTGTAAATAACCAATACGGTAAATGGCACTGCCGGCCATTTTTTGCTTAAATTCCGCTTCAGACCAGCTAAAGCAGCTTACTAAACTCACATTGTCCAGACCATGCTTGACATTGAAGTCATCGACTGCGGTCAGTTGGGCAAATTTATTCCATGGGCAGTAGAGCTGGCAGTCGTCGCAACCATAAACGCGATTGCCAATGAGTGACCTGAATTCGAGTGGGATCGTGCCTTTGAGTTCTATGGTCAGGTAGGAAATGCAGCGGCGCGCATCGACTTCGTACGGTGCAGTAATGGCCTGCGTCGGACAGACCGTGATGCAGGTGCTGCAGCTACCGCAATGATTCGGTGAAACTGCGTCTATGTTTAAATCGGTAGGCAGTGGTAGATTGGTATAAATTTCACCGAGAAAGAACCAGGAACCACGATTTTTATTGATCAGCAAAGTATGCTTGCCGCGCCAGCCTAAACCGGCTTTTTCGGCGAGTGCGACTTCGAGTACCGGTGCGCTATCGGTAAATACGCGGTAGCTGAAGTCAGTCTGCGTAAAACTAAGCAGCTCAGACTCAATTTTGCTGCACAGCTGCTGCAATTTATTACGCATTACCTTGTGATAATCGCGTCCGAGGGCGTAACGCGAGATAAACGCTTTTGACGGGTCTTGCAGCACAGTTTCGCTAGCGGCGGCATTGGCCGGAAGGTAATCCAGACGCGCTGAAATCACGCGTATGGTATTTGCCACTAATTCGCCCGGTCGGCTACGCTTCACACCGTGTTTTGCCATATAATCCATCACACCATGGTAACCCTTAGCAATCCAAGCCTGATGATCGGCCTCTGCCAGGTGTAAATCGGTGTCAGTAATACCAATATGATCAAAGCCCAATGCCAAGCCCCAGTTTTTAATATCAGCGCTAAGCTGGCTAAAATCTGCTGCGGCATGATTTTCATCATTTTTAATATAAGTCGTCATGGACAATAATTTTACACGGGATTTGGCCGATGAAGCGGCAACACTGCATTTTGCCGCAGCCTTAGCTCAAGCCATACAGCCCAATTTAACGATCTACCTGCACGGCAATTTAGGCGCCGGTAAAACCACTCTGGTGCGTGGTTTACTGCATGCGCTAGGCTATGTCGGTAAGGTCAAAAGTCCAACCTATAACCTGGTCGAAATCTATGAAATTAGCCGTGGAGCAGAGGCTAGATTAAATATCTATCATTTTGATTTGTATCGTTTTAATGATGCCGAAGAGTGGGAGGAAGCCGGCTTTAGAGACTATTTTAATAGTGGCAGCGTCTGCCTGATCGAGTGGCCGGAGAACGCTGCCGGCATTTTACCAATGGCAGATATTGACATCAACTTTGCCATAAAAGAACAGGGGCGAAAACTCAGTGTGAGCGCGCATTCAGTGGCTGGCCAACAGTTTTTACAGGCAATTAGCATAGAAAAAAGCCATGATCGTTAAACTTTACCGCCATCTAATCGCACGCTATGCAAGCCTTGCTGGCTTGTGGCTATGTCTGCTATTTTTTTGCTTAAGCCTCACTGGCGTGGCGCATGCTGCCAATAACGTGGTGACAGCGGCCCGCGTTTGGCCAGCGCCAGATTACACGCGCATTACACTAGAAGCGAACGCGGCGATCAGTTACAAAATGTCCGTGATCAAAAATCCAGATCGTATCGTGATTGATCTTGAGAATATCGCACTCAACCAGGTGATCAAATCCTTAGCCGATAAAACTGTGACCGATGACAGTTATATCAATCAGCTGCGTGTGGCTGCGTTTAAACCGGGCGTAGTGCGTCTGGTGGTCGACTTGAAAGCCGAGGTCAAGCCCAATGTGTTCACCCTGTCGCCCGCCGGTGATTACAAGCACCGGCTGGTGCTGGATATCTACCCGCTCAATGATCCGTTGATGGCGATGCTGGCGCAACGCGATAACGGCACAGCGTCGCCTAATGGCGTGCCGACAACGCCGGCGGCGCCTGCAGCTGCAGAACCGGTGGCTATAGAACCTATTGAAAGCAATGCTGTAGCTAATCAAGCCGCAGGTAAGAATAACGAGCGGACCAATGCCGCCGTTCAAAAATACATGCGGCAAGTGACAATTGCGCTTGATGCCGGTCATGGCGGGGAAGACCCGGGCGCACGCGGCGCCACGGGCAGTTTAGAGAAAAACATCACCTTGATGATCGCAAAAAAACTCAAAGCTAAAATTGATGCGGAGCCGGGCATGCGTGCCGTGCTTACGCGTGATGGCGACTACTTTATCCCGCTGCATGGCCGTGTGGTAAAAGCGCGTAAATTACAGGCAGATTTGTTTGTTTCTATCCATGCCGATGCGTTTACCAATCCGGCCGCCAGAGGCTCTTCGGTATTTGCCTTGTCAGAACGCGGCGCCACCAGTGCCAGCGCGCGCTATTTGGCAAAAAAGGAAAACGAGTCTGATTTAATCGGTGGCGTCAGTCTGGATATTAAAGATCCGCTATTAGCGCGCACGCTGCTCGATTTATCGCAAACGGCAACCATTAACGACAGCTTGAAATTAGGTAAATCGGTGCTGGGGCAGATTGGCGAAATCAATACGCTGCATAAAAGCCATGTCGAGCAGGCTGCGTTTGCGGTGCTAAAATCACCGGATATTCCGTCGATACTGGTAGAAACTGCATTTATCAGCAATCCGGAAGAAGAGCGTAAGCTCAGTGATGATGCCTATCAGGATAAACTGGCGACGTCTATTTTGACCGGGATCAAAATGTACTTTGCCACCAATCCGGCGCTCGCAAAAACCAAGCTGGCGATGGAGTAAGTGCAGGCAGCAGTCATATAATCAAGGCCAATATAAGCCACTACTAAATATAAGGATAGCTCACGATGGAATTGACTTTTCTGGGTGCTACCGGCACCGTTACTGGCTCCAAATACCTGCTGCGCTGTGGTGCTAAGCAGATTCTGATTGATTGCGGCTTGTTTCAGGGGCTCAAACAGCTGCGCCTTAAAAACTGGGCGAAGCTGCCGATTAATGCGGCTGCTATCGATGTTGTCATCCTCACCCATGCCCATATCGACCATAGTGGCTACCTGCCGCTATTGGTTAAAAATGGTTTTAGCGGCAAGGTTTACTGCAGCAGCGCCACACGTGACTTATGCGAAATTCTGCTGCCAGACTCGGCGCATCTGCAAGAAGAAGATGCGCGCTATGCCAATAAGCGTGGCTTTTCCAAGCATACGCCGGCACTGCCGCTCTACACCAAGGAAGATGCGCAGAATGCACTTGAGCTGCTGACGGCGATCGATTTTGAACGTGACGTCGACTTGGGCGACGGCGTCAGCATCCGGCTATCTGCCAACGGTCATATTCTCGGCTCGGCTTTTGTGCGCATTCAGTATCACAACCGGTCTATTCTGTTTTCAGGTGATATTGGCCGGCCAAATGATATCTTGATGCAAGCACCGACGCCTATCCGTCAGGCGGATTACCTGGTGCTGGAATCCACCTATGGCAATCGCCGCCATGATCCCGCCGATCCGATGATTAAGCTTGCCGCCATTATCAATCAAACCGCGCAGCGTAACGGCATCGTGCTGATCCCGGTTTTTGCTGTCGGCCGCGCGCAGGAACTGATGTATTACATTTATTTGCTCAAATCCGCCGGCACTATTCCGGATATTCCGGTATTTTTAAATAGTCCGATGGCGGTCGATGCTACCGAAATATTCAGTAAGCATCGCGGTGAGCACCGGCTGACGCCGGCGCAAGTCAGCGCGCTCTGTCACAGCGCACATATGGTCAATAGTGTGGAAGAGTCGCAGCGCCTGAATGAGATCGCCGGTCCGGTGATTATTCTGTCGGCCAGCGGCATGGCCTCAGGCGGCCGCGTCGTGCACCACTTAAAAGCATTTGCACCCCAGCCGAATAACACGATTTTGTTTGCCGGCTTTCAGGCCGCAGGCACGCGCGGCGCGGCCATGCTTGATGGCGTTGATAGCATCAAGATTCACGGCGAATACGTGCCGGTGCGCGCCCAGGTCGAGTTTATTTCTAACTTAAGCGCGCATGCAGATTATGCTGAAATTTTGGCTTGGCTCGGCGGTTTTGATCAGCCACCGCAGACCACCTTTATTACCCACGGCGAGCCGGTAGCGGCGGATGCGATGCGCCATCATATAGAGGAACGGCTGCATTGGCAGGTGGTGGTGCCGGATTATCTAGAAACGGTGACTCTGGACTAAGTTTGCTGGTAATAAATTTTAGCGGATATTCGGCGGTGCATAAGTGTCGCCGCCCCAAAATGCCTAGCACGCTGGTAATCCTTAGGTTCTCTTAATTTATCTTACTCATGCGGCGCACTGCAAGCGAGTGCGCCCTAAGCGAGTTGTGTAAATTTGATAATGAAAGAACTGACCCCATGCTTTATGTTGGCATACATTACACAACCGTCAGTAGACTTGTGTCCGATCATGAGCGACTAAAAGATGGAAAATATGATAATGAAATATCTGACCCCATGCTTCTGTCTCCGAGACTAATCAAATGATTATTAATAAATTTCATGGTTGGCCTTATGAAGAAGTTTATTTGTCAGACGGGAATCGAATAATTTACACGTACTCTTGGGATGGGAGTGAGCCTAAAGAATCAATTCATGATGCCTTGCACAACATCTTCCGTCTAGATAAAGACGGCAACGTAGTCTGGCAAGTAAAACGGGATGAACAAACTAAGCTATATCCTAAAGACTGGCAAAAGCATTCTGAGCGTAGCAATAAAATTTTTGAAATGAAGCACCAAAGATCCTTTGCAAGACTATCCACCAAATTCGTTAAACGCGGCATATTTAATGAATTTGAACCAACTCTCGAAAAGTACGAAAGCCCTGTTTGGGAACCAGGCTACATAATACTCGCATGGGTATATGGTCGTGGCGTATATGAGCTAGATATTGAAACAGGCATTGCTAAAAACATTACTCAACCTGGAGGGCGAGATTGGTGATGGTCTCCATAATCAATACAGCCAAACGCGGGGCGAAATCAATGGGGTCAGACTCCATTGATTACAGATCAGCTTAACCGCAGAAGTGATAAGTTAGCTAAAGGTGGTGATAGAAAATCAGATGAATTTAAACGAAATGATGACTATAAAATATGAATCAATAGAGTCTGACCCCATTGATTCCACACAGGAGTGTTGTTTGTCGTGTCATTATTTATGTCTAAACTACTATTGGCGGCAGATTTAGAAACATATAAAAATTTTAAAAATCCACAGCAACGACTAGACCAGGACTACCCTGTGCCATCGGGAAATTACGCCATAAAGATTGATGATCGCGTGTTCAGCATGACGATCCCGCAGGGTAGAACCGCAGCAACTTACAATCGAAATAATATTGACACTCAAAATTATCGAGAACAAATTTCCGAGGCAATTAAAGTATTGAAGAATGATATACCTGAGCGGAGTTTAGGCCTGATTGGCTTTAGTCGCAAAGACCAGACTGGCATCTGGCCATTTGTGAGTACTTATGGTGAAACTGGTATCGGCGCAGGTGTTTTTTTGGCGGAGGAGTGGGAATCAAAAATAGACCGTACGTCAAAAGAAGCATGGATGTGGGCGGATTATAGAACCGTTGAAAGTTTGGTGAAAATGACGAAAGGTTTTAATTATATATATGATGCGCAAGGTAACCGTCTTGGCAAAATGGACGTCCCAAGAGATGTAGTGGTGATTAACGGACGCCAATGGGCGCGAAAAAATTCTGAAAAAGGGGATAGCGCACGCGCCGTTGCTGGCTTATCTGAAGAGACTGTCGATAGCTATTACACCGGTTTATCGGCAGACAGTTATATTATATTAGGAGTGCGATATCCTTACCTTGCCAGCCGCTATCCCAAAGATAAAGAACGCCCTGAATGGGTTAAACAATCCTCCGCATTTATTGCGCAGGCATTGTCCTCCATTAAAATATCCGCCCCTGCAGGTAGCACAGAGCCGGATTTTTTAACAGTAGATGAAGCGCAAAATACACCGATTGAAATGCTTGCGCCGTGACTTAAAAAATAATAATAGGGAATAATAGGGGAGAATCAATGGGGTCAGACTCCATTGATTTTATGTCACATTGACAAAAAAATAGAATAATTGGGGTCAGAGTAAAATTAAATGCTTAATTTTTTGGATAAAGTTTGCATTTAATTGTGGTCTGTCCTCTATTAGTTTGCTAAAAATAATAGGGGCAGACCACGATTATTCACTCGTTGAATGATCGTGCTGAGGAACACTAGGTAAAATAACTCGTGGGCGTCGAGGCATGATTAAGCCTTGTAGAGAAGTTTGCTTGAATATTATTATTTAATCGTGGCCTGTCCCTTATTATTTTCAAAAAATTAGTGGATAAATGTATCAATGATTGAATTTATAGATAGCAATCTGCTCATATTAAAAATGAAATTAAAAAAACTTTACTTCGTATTCTTTTGTTTAATCCTATCCGCTTTAAGCGGTCAATGGGCGATTGCAGAGTCGCAAAGCAACGCCACCTCGCGCTATGAATTTTATGCACCAAGCATCGATGCGACTGGCAAAGTCTTCATGGGGCGCGAAATAGCCCATGTGATGGGTTTTCAAGGTGCGGCATGGTTGGAGCGCCAAAACCGAGTGACCGAAGAGCGCACGGATATTTTAGTCAAGTCACTGAATTTAACAGCAGGTATGTACATTGCAGATATTGGCGCAGGGACGGGTTTTTTATCACGCGAAATCGCAAAATTAGTGGGTGAACGAGGTCAAGTGTTTGCGGTGGATATTCAGCCGGAAATGGTAGGGAAACTTAAAAACTTACAAAAAACTTATCGCAATATCACACCAATTTTAGCCACTGATCATAAAACTAATCTAGCGCCAAATAGTGCAGATTTAGCCATTATGGTAGATGTATATCATGAGTTAGCGTATCCATTTGAAGTGATTCAAGACACCATGCAGGCGCTCAAGAAAAATGGACGATTAGTGCTAGTGGAGTACCGTGGCGAGGATGACAGTGTGCCGATTAAATCAAGCCATAAAATGACTGAAGCACAAATTATCAAAGAAATGCGCGTGCATGGTTTGCAACACGAAAAAACTATCAAAAGCCTACCTTGGCAACACATTGTGATATTCACAAAGCCTTAGCACTGAAGATATTCAATATATTGTGCACATAAATAAGAGGGGACATTCCACGATTATTCACTCGTTGAATGATGCGCTGAGGCACACTAGGTAAAATAACTCGTGGGCGTCGAGGTATGACTAAGCCTTGTAGTGAAATTTGCTTGGATATTATTGTTAAATCGTGGTCTGTCCCTATTATTACTATTATTACAAATTTGATGTTATTGAAATGCTTTACAACCCAAGACAATGACTTGGTCACGCAAATAAGCTTTATCCGTAGAATTTGAAAGATAGTTTTTTCTCAAGACTGAAATCTGTTTGCTAAATCATTGCATTAATTCATATACTTATTTTTATAGATTTCCAACATGTTAAATTTTCATAAGGCAGAACTCATTGACGCCGAAGCAATAGCCCAATTAGTTAACTCCTCTTATCGCGGCGAAACTAGTCGAATAGGCTGGACAACCGAAGCCGATATTTTAGATGGCCTGCGAACAAACACGGTCGAAGTTGGGAAAATCATAAAAAGTGAAAAATCCTTTATTTTAATTGGCGTAATAAAGGATGAAGTTGTTGCCACCATTTGTTGTGAACGTCAAAAATTATGGCTTAAAGACACTGTTCATTTTGGCATGATTGCGGTGAAACCTAAGCTGCAAAATAAAGGCTATGGCAAAACGTTAATACAAGCTGCAGAAGCCACTTGTCTGCGCGAATGGCAGGTGGCAGGCTTTCATATGGCGGTAATTTCAATTCGGCACGAGCTTATCGGATTTTATGAACGGCTTGGTTATATACGCACCGGCGAGTTTACTCAGTTTCCAGTGAATTCTGATTTATGGCGACCAAAAGTTGAAGGTTTAAATCTGCTCTATTTGGCAAAGTTGGCTTATAAAAATAATAGGGCACAGACCACTATTTTTCCGGGCAGCGAGGCATGATTAAGCCATATAGTGAATTTTGCTTTGATCTTATTATTTAATCGTGGTCTGTTCCCTATTATTATTTTTAGCTGATTACCGATATAGCGCGCCTGCCATCTTTAAGACGTTAGCGTCTTCGCCGCATTAAGTAATCCAGTTCGCGGCTGGTATCGCCATAACCGGCTTGGGTGAGCAGAGCGCTTTCTATGTAACGGCTGACATTCTGGCGTAATGCGCTAACCTCAGCACCATCGATAAAAATCTGCGGAAACTTAAAGCTGAGCCAGGCATATAAGCTCAGGTTATGACTTAGCAACTCCGCCGCTGCCAGATGCTTCGGGCTTAGCGCGGTCAGCCAAACTGGGGCTGGCGGCAACAGGCGTTGCTGTGACGCGGCGACGCTACGCAAGCACATTAAGTAATAGTCTTTTTCAAACGCGACATTGAGCGCAATCGGCGCGCAGACAAAGATGAACTTGTCCGCCATTGCCATGGCTGGGGCAAACTCATCGATCAGTAAGGCTTGCGTGATCTGACTGCTGAGCGAAGTCGCGGAAAATAAGGCCGAGCTGAAGTTAATTCTTTGCTGCTGGTAAATCAATACTTCGGCAATTTTTCGGGTGTGTAGATGTGCCGCCAGTCGCTCGATTTCTGTGAAATTCAGGCTGATCGGCAGCTTAGTCAGTGTCGAGGTATCGTCGCTGCTAAGCATTTGATCGATATGGATTAACTCGTCATTTTCGAGCACATTGACATAGCCGCTGGCATAAATGCCAAAACGGCCAGCACGGCCGGCAATTTGCCGCACCTCGGTGGCATTAAGCAGGCGCGAGGCGATGCCATCAAATTTATGGATATTGGCGAAGATCACGCGGCGTATGGGCAGGTTCAGGCCCATACCGATGGCATCGGTTGCGACCAGGATTTCGGCTTTGCCGCTGCAAAATCGTTCCGACTCGGTGCGTCGCACTTCGGGCGACAGCGCGCCATAGATGCTGGCCACAGTAAATCCCCACTGGCGCATGCGTGCACTTAAGGTGAGTACATCTTTGCGGCTAAACGCAATAAGCGCGTCGCCGGTTTGCAACTGTTGTTTAAGTTTGGTTTTGCTGTAGCGTGCGCCACATAGTGCGCTGGTTTCGATGATGAGCGGCGTCATGCGCTGCAAATGAGTGATCTCAAAGCTTTCGCCGAGCGCGGCGATGGTATTGAGGCATGGCTGGGTAACGGCATTGGAGCCACAGATAAATAACTTTGCTGCCGGCATGCCGACCAGCGCCGCCGTCCATGCGCTGCCACGGTCTTCATCTTGCAACATCTGGATTTCATCAATTACCGCTACTGCCACGCCTTTGGCTGGATTCATCATTTCGATGGTGGAGGCGGTATGTTGCGCGCCTGGCATCAAGACGCGCTCTTCGCCGGTAATCAGATTACACGGCACGCCTGCAGCCACTAGCCGGTCACGCACTTCCATTGCCAGCAGGCGCAGCGGCGCTAGATAAACCCCGGACTTGGCCTGCTGCAGCGCGAGCAGCGCCTGATGAGTTTTGCCGGAATTGGTCGGCCCTAAGTAAAAGTGGTGATGGCGTTGCAAGCTGCGTGCAAGCTTAAATTGGGCAGCGTAAGCTTGTGCGCTTAAATCCATGGCATTAATTCTTGAGCTAATAATTGCATACAGCCGAGAATTTAGCTTAAAACAGGTAAAATGACCACCGATAAAACGACCGATAGATAAATGCCAGCCACCATGCGAATTCAACTGTTATCAGACCAGCTTATTAGCCAGATTGCCGCCGGTGAAGTGGTAGAGCGCCCGGCAGCCGCGCTTAAAGAATTGCTCGAAAACAGCCTGGATGCGGGCAGCACTGATATTCAGGTGTTGCTCATGCAAGGCGGCATCAAGCAGCTGCGGGTAGCGGATAACGGTAGCGGCATCGCTAAAGACGAGCTTACGCTGGCATTAACGCGCCATGCCACCAGCAAAATCGCCAGCCTCGAAGACCTGGAATCGGTTGCCAGCCTTGGTTTTCGCGGTGAGGCCTTGGCCAGTATTGCCTCGATTTCACGCACACAAATCAGCAGCCGTGCTGTCGCTAGCCAGCATGCCTGGCGCATTAGCACTGAAGGCAGCGAACTGTCAGCACTGCAACCCGCGGCCTTGGATGCGGGTACGGTGATTGAAGTCAGCGATTTATATTTTAATACGCCGGCGCGGCGCAAGTTTTTAAAAACAGATGCGACCGAGTTTGGTCACTGCGAGCAGGCGTTTAATAGAATTGCATTATCGCGGCCGGATGTGGCGTTTATGCTGCAGCATAATGGCCGCGCACTCTGTCGGCTTGCAGTCAGCGCGCCGGAAAAAAGGGTTGGCGAGATACTGGGTAGCGAGTTTGCGGCCGAAGCTTTTGCCGTAGACGAATCTGCCGCTGGCCTGCGTTTATGGGGCATGGCCGCCAAACCAACATTTAACCGCCATAGCCGCGATACGCAATATGTTTATGTGAACGGTCGTTTTGTGCGCGACAAACTGATTGCCCATGCGATTCGCCAGGCCTATCAGGATGTGTTGCATCATGACCGCCATCCGGCATTTGTGCTGTTTTTAGAGCTCGATCCGAATCTGGTGGATGTTAATGTGCATCCCACCAAAACCGAAGTCCGTTTCCGCGATGGTCAGGCCATACACCGCTTTATATTCCACGCGCTGCATAAAGCCCTGGCTACGCCTACCGGTATGTCTAACGCCGTCAGCGCCAGTCAGTCCGGGCATAATCCATTCACTGCGCCGGATGCGGCCGCACCTGGTTACCCCAGCTATCAGTCGCAAATCAATTTGCGCGCGCAACAGCCCACTAATTTTTATCAGACCTTATTTGGCCAGAGCTTATTGGCACAAGAGACTAGCGCCGGGCAATATGCAGCGGACAGTGCTGCGATTGGTTTTAATGCAGCGAACACTAATCTATCAGCTGATAGCACTGCGAGCGCACAGGAGTTTGCGCTCGGCTTTGCGGTGGCGCAGATTCATGGCGTGTATATCCTCGCGCAAAATGCGCTGGGCTTAGTGGTGGTGGATATGCATGCCGCGCATGAGCGCATTATGTACGAGCAGCTCAAAAATGCGCTCGACGCCAAGCAGGTCGCTATGCAGCCTTTATTACTGCCGGTGAGTTTCAATGCGGATCGCCTCGAAGTCGCCACTGTAGAAGCCGTGCTCGCCAGTCATGACAATAGCCTGCAGCAACTGGGGTTTGATATTGCGATTTTATCGCCAACCACGCTGGCGGTGCGCGCAGTGCCGACCATGTTGCAGCAGGCGGATACGGTGACATTAGCGCGTGACGTGCTGCGCGATTTACGCGAGTTTGGCGCTAGCCGCGCTTTAACCGAGCGCAGGAATGCGCTGTTAGGCACGATGGCTTGCCACGCCGCCGTGCGTGCCAATCGCCAGCTGGCGATTGCCGAGATGAATGCCTTGCTGCGAGATATGGAAGCAACTGAACGCTCCGGCCAGTGTAACCATGGCCGCCCAACCTGGTTTCAGGTGAGCATGAGTGATCTGGACAAGATGTTTATGCGGGGGCAATAATTGAAAGTCATGAATAATATTGTTAGGCTATGGCCAATATTTAAGGCGGCTAGCTAATGCTACCGAAAGCTATTTTTCTGATGGGCCCCACCGCCAGCGGCAAGACCGGCGCTGCGGTTGCGCTGGTGGCGCAGTTGCCAGTTGAAATTATCAGTGTCGATTCGGCATTGGTCTACCGTGATATGAATATTGGTACCGCCAAGCCTGACGCCGCTACTTTAGCCATCGCACCGCATCATCTGCTCGATATCATAGATCCGACCAGTGCTTACTCTGCCGCTAACTTTCGTAGCGATGCCTTGCAACTGATGGCGGAGATTACGGCGCGCGGAAACATCCCGCTGTTAGTTGGCGGTACTATGTTGTACTTCAAAGCCTTGCAGGATGGCTTGAGCGGCTTGCCTGAAGCTAATGCGGCAATACGTGCCCAGCTGGATTTAGAGGCGGCGCAAATTGGCTGGCCGGCGATGCATGACCAACTGGCGCAGATCGACCCGTTAACCGCGGCGCGCCTGCAGCCTAACGACAGCCAGCGCATACAACGTGCCCTCGAGGTATTTGCGATTAGCGGCGAGACTATGTCCAGCCTGTTTGCACAGCAAACCAGTGCGGCATTGCCATATCAGTTGCTTAAACTGGCGCTGGTGCCGTCTGCACGCAGCGTATTGCATGAGCGCATTGCACTGCGTTTTGAGCAAATGCTCGCGGCTGGATTTTTGGATGAAGTGCGTGCTTTACTGTTGAATTATCCGGCGCTGAGTGCAGATTCGACGGCGATGCGCTGTGTAGGTTACCGGCAGGCGCTGCAGCATTTGCACGGTGATTACGATTTGGCGAGCTTGCGCGATCGCGGTATTTTTGCGACGCGCCAGCTCGCAAAGCGGCAGTTAACTTGGCTGCGCGGCATGGATGACACGCAGCAACTCGATTGTCTGCATGCTGCATTGCATGACCATGTGCTGCAGGCAATAAGCGAATTTATAGACTTAAATAAATCTACTTAAATGACTCGTCTTAAATGACTTGCTTTACCTTGAACAGACTAGGGTTTTGAACATTGAAAGTCTTGCACACTGACGGTCTGGCACGAGGAAATTGCACCGGCCAGGCGGCTTAGGTCATGCTGGAATAGGCTACAACCCGATTGCGGCCAGCGCGTTTTGCGCTATACAACGCCTGATCTGCAGCAGACACCAGCGCGCTGAATTCTAGGCCGATAGCAGTTGAATCGGCTACACCAATGCTGACGGTGAAACTTATCGATTCGTCGCCGGCGTTTAAGCTAAGTTCGGCATAAGACCGACGCAGACGTTCGGCCAAGGCCCATGCTTCGTCCTCCGTTGTAAAGCGTAGTAACATGCAGAACTCTTCTCCGCCATAACGCGCCAAGTAATCGTCAGATCGTATTGAAGCATGTGCAATATCAACTAAGCTACAAAGTACAGCATCTCCCACTGGATGACCATAGTTGTCATTGATAGATTTGAAATAGTCAATATCAATCATCATGATTGCCATCGTATCGCCGCTGCGCAGGCAACTAGCCTTGAGGCGGGCTGCTGTTTCTTCGAGGCTACGTCGGTTGAGTGCGCCGGTCAGGCTGTCACGTGATGAAATTGTCTTCAAATCGTTAATGAGCCTGTAATTGAGCATTAGCAAGAAGCCGAAAGTCACGCATAACTGTGTCATGCACGCGATGAAAAATATCAGTTGATTGGGTATGGTATTGCTATAAAGGCTGTAACTTCCTGCAGGCGACAGCCATACGGCCAAAGTCCTTAATAGCATAATTGCGACCAGTACGACGAAGGATAAACCTGTAAACCAATAGGCCGTTCTAAGTGGCGTCTCGACTTTGATGAGTAGCGCTCGCGCGCAAGCCGCATAGATCATGGCAAATAAAATTGAATTGGCTATAGCACGCGCATCAATGTCAGGATGAACAATAACAAACCAGAGGTTCTGCAGTAAGGCGAGTGCGACAATGAACAATGTCAACCGCCAGTTGCTACGCTGTTGCTTAAATGCCTGAATGCCGGCTAGCTGCAGGCTTATGCCGGTTGCAATCAAGATTGCACTAAGGATAATGGACCATTCAAGCCCTGGCGCTGGCTGGGTATAGAAATAGGCTGCACCGAGTCCGAGGCTGATACATAAATTCGCAATGGCCCATTGCCTAACGCCGCGAATTGCCTCGACATGTAAACCCGCTAATTGTAGTAAGCCAGAAAACAATAGTGTCAACATGGAAAAAATGACCATGATGGTACGGATGTCGAGATTCATGCATTGCCTATCTATAATTTAGTCTGATGTTGCGTGCGTGATCGCGCTAGGACCGAAACTGAACAATACTTTCGGTTTGGCTGAAAATAAAGTGTGAGCGTTGTCACTACATAACTGGAAACTGTGACAAACGTCGTAAGATCGGGTTGATTTATATCAGCCCCATATCATTAAATTAAACTAGGACGATACGCACAGTAGACTATCTAGTATACCTAGGTTTGTGGCCGGTTTGCATCGCTACCATGTCTTTTATTACGTCCATTGCTCGGCACTTAGTTGCTGCACTTGGTTGCTCACTCAGCTGCATAGGCATCCCGCGTTTGCTATGCGATGCATCCGTCGGTCGCAATCGCGCTGATTTCAATGCGATGATGCACGCGTTCCAGCTTGCTGTGTCGGCTAAGCGCGATAAAGACTTCCGCAGCCTCTGCACCATTCTGCAGGCCAGTATCGTAGAAAATACCGCCGGCACGACAAATTATAAAACCGCTGGAAAATGCTGAGCGCTACCCGAAATGGCGCATGGGTCGGAAGTATCTACAACGTAGCAGGCCATAACGAATGCGCCAGGTATACGCTAGGCGATTCGTCCAAAATGTCATGCCAAATTGCACCGTATGCTAATTAACTTTTTTGGTTTTGATCCATGGCGTTGGCTATCAATAAGAATCTTAGCAATCTTGACTAAGTAGCCGGGCTTAAGTGTTCAATAGCTAACTCTGATTCGGCAGCCAGCCAGTCCTCAAGCTCGTGACCAGGCTCAAAACCGCGTGCGTGTGCTTTGTAATAAGCACATACGGCAATACGTGACCACTGATCCCAATGGTTTATATTAATTAAAATCGGCATAGATTCAATTTCAGGAATGGGAATTATATTATTCGCAATATCTAAAGGTGATTCTAAGATACTCATACCAATCTCCTTGCACAAAAAAATAGCAGCAGTGTTGTGTAAGCAGCAGTCTCTTAGCAGTAATGAGCGTTTGATCTACCGTCTTTTTCTAATTTAGGCCAGGTTTTTGGGCATGTAAATCCGTGTATGTACTTAGGCCTGAAACTTTATGGCGGGGTATAGCTCGATGTATGTACTTAGGCCTGAAACTTTATGGCGGGGTATAGCTCGATGCGCTTGTTGAATGACCAGACTGCTGCAATTTAGTCTAGAGCTGTCGGTGTTGGCATTGTAAAGCCGCTGCTATAGATTGATTTTGTATGAGGATTTAAGGCAAAAGCCCGAGCAATACCAACGTATTGCTCGGGCTTTTATCTGGGAAAGCTTAAATGCAGAATCTATGAATTTTACCTAGAAAATGCGGCTTAAACGACTTGTTGTATGCGTTGTGCCGCCTCTACACATTCGGCTAAACTTGCCACCAGTGCCAGTCGTATAAAGCCTTCACCGGGGTTGATGCCATGGGCATGACGCGCTAAATAACTGCCGGGTAATACGGTGACATTAAAATCACGATACAGTCTTAAGGCAAGCTCGGTATCGGCCATGGAGGTTCGTGCCCATAAATAAAATGCAGCATCGGGCATTTCAACCACCAAGGTCTGGCTTAACAGCGGTGTGACCACATTAAATTTTTCTGCATATAAACGCCGGTTTTCGATGACATGGCTTTCGTCATTCCAGGCGGCTGTAGAAGCCGCTTGCACCGCCGGATTCATCGCGCAGCCATGATAGGTGCGGTAGAGGGTGAATTTTTCAATAATCAAAGCATCGCCGGCGACAAAGCCGGAGCGCATGCCTGGTACGTTGGAGCGCTTGGATAAAGAGCTGAATATAATCAGATTTTTATAGTCGCGACCTAATTGCTGCGCCGCCTGCAGAGCCCCTAGCGGCGGCAGGTCTTCATTAAAGTAGATTTCTGAATAGCATTCATCAGCGGCAATCACAAAGCCGTATTGATCGGATAAATCGAAAATAGTCTGCCACTGCGCCAGGCTCATGACTTTGCCTGAGGGGTTCCCCGGGCTACAGACGTAGACCAGCTGCGTGCGCTTGAGTACCTCGACCGGCACACTCGCAAAGTCCATAGCATGTTCATTTTCGGGCAGGGTGTTCAGAAAATACGGGGTGGCGCCAGCCAGAAAAGCGGCGCCTTCGTATATCTGATAAAAAGGATTGGGGCAGATAATGACCGGATCAGCTTTTGTGGTGTCTATCACTGCCTGCGCAAATGCAAATAGCGCCTCGCGGCTGCCATTGACCGGCAAAATTGCAGTTTCCGCGTTTAAGGCGGGCACTTTGTAGCGCCGTGAAATCCAGCTGGATATAGCCTCGCGTAGCGCGAGCGCGCCTAGTGTTGTCGGGTAACTGGCGAGTCCGGCCAGATTATTCACCAGCGCGTCTTTAATCAGTGCGGGGGTCGCATGTTTGGGCTCACCGATGGATAAGTTGATCGGCGTATAGGCCGGATTAGGCGTGGTGCCGTGAAATAAATCACGCAGACGTTGAAATGGGTAGGCTTGGAGTAAATTAAGGTTTGGATTCATAGGGGATATTGTAATATAGCGCGTGCACTAACCAAAGCGTAGCGACCCAAGTTAACTAGCCGCCAGACAAAATAGTTTGTAAAACCAAATCAGCATCATGCATAAAGTGAGTCCAGTGAACAATCCCGCTCCAATCAAGTCAACGCAATCCAATCAGGCGTTCGCCGTGTTTGGTTTATTATTCGGTGCCATATGCTGGGGTGTGATCTGGTATCCATACCGCTTGCTGGCGATGGCCGGAATTTCTGGCGTGGCGGCAAGTTTTTACACCTATGGGCTGGCCATGATGCTCGTGGGCATCTATTTTGCTAAATACTGGCGTGGGATATTTAAATTGCCACCGAGCATTATCTGGCTCAGCCTGGCCGCGGGCTGGACTAACCTCAGTTATGTGCTGGCGGTGATCGATGGTGAAGTCATGCGCGTCATGCTTTTATTTTATTTATCCCCGCTGTGGACCTTGATCCTGGCGCATTTTTTACTCAAAGAGAAAACACAGATTAGCGGCTATATCGCGATTGCGGCGGCGCTGCTCGGTGCTTTTATCATGCTGCATGATCCAGCGCTGAGCAGCTGGCCGTTACCGAGAAGCAATGCCGAGTGGCTAGGGTTGTCAGCCGGTATCGGTTTTTCATTGACCAATGTCATTACGCGCCAGTCTACGCATCTAACCATACGGGCAAAATCTTTTGCTATTTGGGTGGGCGTGCTGCTGGTGGCGCTGGCGTTAATGCCTTTTGTGAACCATGCCTATGTTGCACCTAGCGTGTTTAGTTTAAGCCAATGGGCGCTTATATTGCTGATTGCCATTGCGCTGATTGCCGCAACCTTGCTGGTGCAAAATGGGGTGACACAAATGACCGCGACGCGCGCTTCGGTGCTGTTTGTATTCGAACTGGTGGTCGCTGCGGTGGCGGCTTATTTTCTGGCAGATGAAGTCATGGACCGCCAGGAGTGGATAGGCGGCGCATTAATTGTGGCGGCGGCCATATTTGCCGCCAGCAACCATAGCGATTAAAGTCTGAATCTGTGTTCCTGGTTAAACTGCGCCTAAACTTGGACGACGCGCAGCTTCAGCAGCAAAGCGGATTCTGAGTGACAGGTCATTACGCGAATCGGCATTGGCCAGCGCGTTTTCTTCACTAATCTTACCGTTGGCAAATAACTTAAATAAAGCCTGATCAAAGGTCATCATGCCAATATCGTTATTGTTGGACATGACTTCTTTCATATCGCTCATTCTATGTTTTTGAATTAGCTCCGCCATATAGGGCGTGTTAATCATGACCTCGGTAGCACTAATGCGCTTGTTGTGCATGCCCGAAACCAGGCGCTGCGAAACGATGGCGACCAAGTTCATCGACATCGCCATCAGCAGGCCAGCGCGGCCTTCTTCCGTAAAAAACGAAATGACGCGCTCTATCGCCTGATTGGCGCTGTTGGCGTGCAAGGTGGCTAAGCATAAATGGCCGGTTTCGGCATAGGCCATCGCATTCTTCATGCCGTCCATATCGCGTATCTCGCCGATCAGAATCACATCAGGCGCCTGGCGCATTGCATTTTTAAGGCCATTAGCAAATGACCAGGTATCAATACCCACCTCGCGTTGGTCGACCACTGATTTTTTATGCTCATGTATAAATTCAATCGGATCTTCAAGCGTCAGTATATGGCCATGGCTGTTGGCATTGCGATGATCGATCATCGATGCTAGCGTTGTTGTTTTTCCGGAGCCAGTAGCGCCCACCACCAAGATCAGGCCGCGTTTACGCATGACCAGGTCTTTTAGTATCGCCGGCAAGCCCAGAGTGTCGAGCGTAGGAATATCGGTTTTAATATGGCGCACCACCATGCCGACTTCGCCGCGTTGTTTAAACACGTTGATGCGAAAGCGGCCTATATCCTTTTTACCGATGGCAAAGTTGGATTCTAATGTAGTCTCAAAATCCCTGATTTGCTGCGTGTTCATCAGCGAATAGGCAATTTCCTGAATCATGCCTGGCTGCATGATCTGCGTATTAATCGGCGAGGTTTCACCCTCAACTTTGCTATGGATTGGCGAACCGGTACTGAAAAACAGGTCAGAAGCCGACTGGTCGAGCATAAATTTCAAGATAGGGGTGATGTCAATCGCAGCCATGTCGGATCCTAATCGTGAGCTTGTTTAATCAGTGTTATTGCATCTGCTCATATTTTAAGCACAAATGCTTGCCGTGTACCAGCTTTAGCATAAAAAATATTAAGCAATTTAGCAAGCAATTAAACCTATTCGGCTGGCGCTAATTTTGCGTTGCGTTCAGCCGCTGTTGCCACAGCTGCTGATAAATAGCCTCTATCGACTTGGCAAACACCGGTGTAGCAAACAGTGCCGAGTCGGTTTTATTGCGCAGTATTTTTTGCTTGATATCCAGTAGCGACTGCGTATTTTCTGAAAAATAAAGTGCTTTATTTTCATAATCTTGCAGTGTATAAGTGATAAGTTCATTTAAGTCCATAGCGTGCAATATGCTGCCGGCAACACGTGCGGCAAAGCTGTCGCCGACGCAGGTCAATAGCGGCAATCCCATCCATAACGCGTCACTGGCGGTGGTGTGTGCATTGTATGGCTGTGTATCCAAAAATAAATCGGCATGTACATGGCGGGCGAGATGGTTAGCGATGGCAACGCGTGGTGCAAAAATGAGTCTGTTTGCGACAACGCCATGCTGCTCGGCCGCACGCCGCAAATTCTGTTTCGCCCACACATTGCATTCTAGTAACCACAATACACTGCTGGGTCGGGCTAGCAGTAAACGCATCCATAGCGCAAATACTTCGTCGCATATTTTAAAACTCTGGTTAAAGCAGCAGAAAACAAAACTGTGTGCCGGTAGCTGGCACGACGCGCGTGTAGGAGTTTTGCCGACAGGGCGCAGACGGTCGTTAGGCTGATAGCAATCGGGCAGCAGGGTGAGTGTCTCTGCATAGTGCTGCGCTGCGTCTGGCGGCGTGATGAAAGCATCGCTGAGCATATAGTCAAATAGCGGCGTGCCATCTTTAAAGCTGCCCATGGTGCCGGGAAAGCCCAGCCAGTTGATGCTGATTGGTGCCGGTCGCAAGGCGGCTATGCCGCTGCGGCTGGTTTGGGTAAAGCCTGTCAGGTCGAGAAAAATATCGATAGCGCAGTTGTGGATTTTTGCTGCAGCCTCAGTCTCAGACAGGCTGCGTATGTCATGAAACTGGTCGAAAGCCTTAACTAAGCGCTGCCGCGCCGGCGTTTTATCATCAATGCCGTATGAAAAGCCGATAATCTCAAACTGTGTGCGGTCATGCAATTCTATGAGTTCGCTCACCAAAAATGCGAGCGGATGTAATCTGAAGTCTGCGGAGAGATAGCCTATGCGGATTTTTTTAGGTGTCGACGTTGACACCGTCTTGGCCACAGGCAGCGTAATTTGCGCGTCACCAAGCGGCTTGGCCGACGCCTGCAATGTGGCGTAGCGGTTATTGACCCAATTGTCAGCGCAGCGTTTCTGTTCGGCGGCGCTAGTGCCGGGCATGGCGAGAAAAGCGAACGGCGAAACCTGTGCGCTCGGGATGGTTTGCACCCAGTCGCGAATCTGACGGATATCGGCAGCCAAACCTTGCCAGTCACAGATATGCTGTTTCTGGTGCACCAGATGAACTTGCGCATGATAGAGCTGCGGATTAAGCGCCAAGGCGCGCTGATAGCTATTGATCGCCAAATCGAGCTGGCCGAGCTCGCGCTGCACATTGCCTAAATTATTGAAACTATCGGCGTCAATGGGGTCTAGCGCTATTGCCCGTTGATAGTGTTGGGCGGCGGCTTGTGGCTTGCCGAGCTCGCGCAGGGCATTGCCAAGGTTGTAGTGCAGCGCCGCGTCTGCGCTATTTAGCGCAAGCGCTTCGACAAAGCAGGCTTCGGCCTGACTGAAGTGCCCCAGCATTTGTGCCTGATTGCCAAGGCAACTCAAACAATGGCCTAGCGCTGCCGCTACGCCGTCTTTATTCGGAAATATGCGCAGAACGCGGCGGTAGTAGGCGGCGGCTTCTGCAAACCGGTTGAGTTCGAGCAGTGTATTGCCTAGATTGAGCTGTATATCCGCATCTTTAGGCTGTATGGCCAGCGCCTGCTGCCATATGTTCAGCGCCGCTGCCGGCTGATGCGCCGCACGTAACATCAGGCCGTAATTATTTAGATAGTCGAGGTTACGCGGTTCTAGCGCTAAGGCCTGCTGTATATGCGCTATTGCGGCAGCGCTGCGATTACTCTGATAGCAGATAATGGCGAGCATATGTAATGCATCGGCATGCCTGGGCTCTAGCGCCAGCTGTTGTTTAAAACAGCTTTCAGCTGCGCTAGACTGGCCGGCGCGAAATAATTCTAGCCCACGTTGATATGGTGATGGTGACATAGCTTGATTTTAACCTGAAACTGGCGGCGTTTCAGCCCGCGCAAGCGTTTTTGCCAAATGCTTTAAGCCGAGAGCACGTAATAAAAAGCGGTTGGGATTGAGCCGGCCAGCCAGTGTTGCCGCCAACGGCAATGGTTGCTGACAGATCATGCTAGCCAGTAACGCAGCACATAAAGGCGCGCTGCTAAAGCCTTTGCTGCCGTGCGCCAGATTGACATACAGACCCTTGATCCATGGCAATGTATGCATGGCTGCATGCGGCCGCGGCGGTTGGTGTGTTAACGCCGCGCTATCGAGCAGCTCGCCAACCAAGGGTAGATAATCGCTAGTGTTGCAGCGCAAAGCGGCGCGACCGCCGCTGATTTCGGTATTGAGGCTTTGGTATAAAGCCGGGGACATGGTGTGGAGTTTGTCTAAATTGGCAAGATGATCGGCCGCGTTCAGGCTTAGATCCTGGCTGTCGGCATTAAAGCTTGCACCGAGGCAATGCTGCTCGTTATGCGCCGGGCTGATATAGCCATCGCTGCAGACGATGGTTTGCAGTTTATGGCTAGCAGCTGTCGCATTTAACAGACTAATCTGGCCACGCACGGCCTGCGTTTGCAGGTCAAACCTTAGACTAAATGGTGCTTGGGCATTGCGATTGACGCTTGCATTTAGCGTGCTAGTGATCTGGCTTTGACCCAGGCTGTAGGCGTCATTTGCATTGGCAATGACGACTACAGCGGCTTTTGCAACTAATACTGCATCACTATAAATTTCAAATAGTTCTTTATTTTTCAGTATCTTATCGATATTAGTTAAAGTTATTAATGTAATATTTTCATGATCAATTAAGCGTGAGCACAGCTGTGCCGGATTGATCCAGGCGCCATCAGAAAAATACAGCGCGTCATGAGCGATGGTGATGCCGGCGATATGACTGGCTGCTGCCGCGCTTAGATATTCAGGCATAGACTGCGCCTGAAATTGTGCGGCTACTTTTTTAATCCGTGCCAGTTCTCTGCCATTAAACCCGAGTTGCAGCAAACCACATTGGCTAAAGTCAGCCGGCGCCAGCTGCAATTTTTGATAGAGGGCAAGACTATGCCTATAGCCTGCCAGCGCAAACTCAGTGGCGATGTCATCACCACTTAAACGCGGATAGAGCATGGCAAGCGGATTGCCCGAGGCTTTACTGGCAATATGCGCGTGGCGTTCGATTAAACGCACGCGCACGCCGCGCTCGGCCAGGGCGTAGGCGGTGCTGCAACCGGCGATGCCGGCGCCGATGACAATGGCGTGGTCAGGCAGCAGCATGCTTAGCGCTAAAGCGGCCGAATAGCATTTCACGCTTTTTACCAAAGCCGGGTTTTTTGCTGACACTGAAACCGGCGGCGGTGAGGCCGCGGCGAACCATGCCAGCACTGCTAAACGTGGCAAAGGTCGTTGTCGGCGTAGACAGCGCTGCCATCTGTGCAAACAGTGCTGGCTGCCACATTGCCGGATTTCTCGCCGGGGCGAAGCCATCCAGAAACCAGGCATCAACTGCCGGCATAGCGCTGCTGGCAAGCTGTTGTAGACCGGCGCTGGCGTCGCCGATGAGCACAGTCAGCTCAATGCGCTGCTCGTAGAGCATGACGCTAGGCATGCCATTGATGAGCTGAATGTATTGCTTTAGTAACGGTGCGCTCAGCGCGGCGAGTGTTGGCCATAGTTGCAGCGCCTGGCTGATATCTGCCAGGCTGAGCGGATATTTCTCGACACTAATAAAGTGCAGTCTAGCCGTGGCCGGTGCGTTTGCCAGCCATAACTGCGCAGCACAGAGGAAGTTTAAACCGCTGCCAAAGCCGGTTTCGGCGATCGTGAAGGTTTGGGTTTGCAGTACCTGCCAGCGCCGGGCCAAATCATTGCCCTGTAAAAACACATAAGCGGTTTCGAGCAAGCCGTTATCGGTTGAAAAGTAGACATCGTCAAAGGCTAGCGCATACGGCTGGCCATGGCGCCAAGCTATCTGTGCTGGTTGGGGAATATTGGGGCTGCTATGCATAGATTGTTTTCAGCAGCTGCGCTTGATCAAAAAACATGTGCTCCAACACATGGCGGGCTTATTTGAGGCCAGCCGCTACGGCAATCTTAAACACGATTTTATGGATAGGCGCAGTGCTCACCAGCGGGGCATGCGCATCCTCGGGGAAGAAAATGCAGAACGCGCCAGCTGGAGTCATGATCCAGGAATCGGCAGCATCATGAAAAAACTGGATATCATAGTCGGCAGCATAGTCCGCAACCGGATTATGGCAGTCGGCTAATGGTTTCCAGCCCATTTCGTCGCTGCCGGCCAGAATCAGCTGGATATCGATGTATTTGCGGTGACATTCGAGCTGCGCCTCTGCGCGTGTGCGCCCGGCTACGCGCTCGACTATCGCAAATACATCCGGTGCCATTAGCTCGCCGGCAAAAACGTCATCGCCAGTGATAACATGCCGGCCATTGGGCAGCGCCTGCAAATCATGATGGCGTATAAAAGCAAACACTGGCGCGAATAGCGGGTGCAGCGCTTCGTAACGTGCGGCATTGGCAATAGTATCTAGTATCATCTTAATCTCATTAACGCAGCTGGCTTTTTGTTTTAGAGCTTAGGATTTAGACCCCAGGTGTTTAGATCCCAGGGGCTTAGACCTACGGTTATAAACTTAGCCTTTAGGCCAGACCTTGGCGTAAGCGGCCAATAGTTGTTGATGCATGTTGCTGCCTTGCATATCAGCGCCTAAATTATCCAGGCCAAAGAACTGCTCGGTGCGACTGATTAATGCCTGCGCCTGACGCAGCGCATCGTTGCCATAGAGCAGGGCCAGATTAGCCGCAAATGGCGCCGTGTCTTCTAGTTGCAGCATGGCTTCTATGCAGCGGTAGACCATGGCGCGTTTTGCGTCTAACTGACCAAACTGGCTGATCCAGGCGCAACCGTCGAGTATGGCCTCCTCATCGCCCAGAGCTAAGCCGAGCAGGGCTTTGACTTCACCAACACGCAGATCGACCCAGGTGCTGGCCGGGTCGGCGCACAGGCCGATCAGGGTGGTAATCGGCAATTCATCGGCGAGGTCAAGCTCAAGCAGGGTGTCGAGCAGTTCGCGACATTCCGCTGCATTGAGTTCCGGCAGGCGTAGCATGCTCGGGCGCACTAAATTGCCAACACTATTGTTTTCCCACTGTAATTCTTCAATCGGGTAGATTTCAGACATGCCCGGCACAAAAATACGGCAGGCGTAAACGCCTAAATGCGTGAAGTCAGCAATGTAGATGTCATGGCCGCTGGCATGAATCGTATCGCAGCACCATTGGTAATCCTCGGCGGTGGTGTTGCCAAAGTTCCAGTCGACAAAGTCAAAGTCTGGCGTATTGCGTAAAAACTCCCAGCTGATGACGCCGCTGGAATCAACAAAGTGGATTTCGAGGTTTTGCGCATCGGCGATTTCTTCCATATCAAAACCGGGGGCGGCAAAGTCTTTCAGGCCATCGATAGCCCGGCCTTGCAGCAATTCGGTCAGGGCGCGTTCGAGCGCGACTTCAAAGCGCGGGTGGGCGCCAAAGCTGGCAAAACAACCCTGATCTTCCGGGTGCAGCAGTGTGACATTCATCACCGGGTACTGGCCGCCGAGCGATGCGTCTTTGACTAAAATGCCGTAACCGGCTGCTCTGAGGCCGTTAATGCCAGCGGCTATGCGCGGGTAGCGATTGATCACCGCTTCCGGCACATCCGGCAGGCAAATGCCATCACGGATAATGCGGAATTTGATATCACGTTCGAAAATTTCAGCCAGCGCCTGCGTGCGTGCTTCCATCAGTGTATTGCCGGCAGACATGCCGTTACTTACATAGAGATTGCCGATCAGATTGACCGGGAACAGTACGCTTTTGTCATCACGTAAACGTGTATAAGGAATCGCACAAATGCCGCGTTCGGCATTGCCTGAATTCAGATCGATCAGCTGGCTGGGGAGCACACCCTTATCCGGATTATAAAATTGCTGCAGCTCCGGCGTTAGCAGGCCGGCGGGCCAGGCTTTGCCTTTAAGCGCAAACCATTGCTCGTTCGGATAATGCACAAAATCCTGCTTGGCGATGGTCTCGCCCAGATAAAAATGCGTCCAGAAATAATTGGTACTGAGGCGTTCAAAGTATTCACCGAGGGCACTGGCACGCGCGGCTAGCTGTGACGCACCTTTGCCGTTGCTGAACAGGCGCGGGCAGTCACGGTCGCTGACATGTACGGACCAGATATTTTCAATTTCATTGAGCCATGAACGCTCCTCTACATTAAAGCCGAGCGCGGCGAGTTTGCCCTGCAAGGTAGTGATAGATGATTCGAGTGAGGCGTCCTTGCTCGGGATAAAGGTTTCGGTCGTATTCATGGCTAAAGCTCAAGGCGGAAAGGCCATTAGCATAGCATGTGGCGCATGATGCACAAAGCATGGCTTAGGCTTAGTTCTGAGTTGGCTTTTACTTAGCTTTTACTTGGCTTTTGCTAAAGCCTGGCGGTAATCTTCAAGCTTGGCGGCGTAATTGTCGGCGGCGCCATAGTCCAGAAACTGCTGGTAGCGGCTATGGCTAGCGATGATTTTGCGCGCATGTTTAATCGGGCAAAAATACTGCTCGGTGCGCGCCACGATTTCGCTGATATAGGCAATCATGCCGGTGCCGTAGGCGCAATAAGTGCAGTGGAATTTTTCGATAAAGTTAAGGTAGCTAAGATGCTGCCGATCAAAAATAATGTAATCGCCACGGCGGACTTTTTTTATACCGTAAATCGGAAAACAGCTGATTTGATAAAAGCTAATGAAAAAATCGGTAATCAGTAACGGAATAATCATCGAGTAAATGATCGGACCGGTAAGCAGGTTCTGCGGCCGGTTAGTGACCAGCCAGCGGAAAAAGTTGGTTTTGAGTTTACGTTGCGCCGCCTCTACCGATTTTTCAAATTCGACGCGCTTGCCTTTAATTTGAAAAAATATTGTCGACGGCTGGTCTCTAAGCGCAATGCGCAGCTCATCTTCTAGCGTCGTCATTTGGTCGAGTAATTGTTGAATACGGTCGGTCATGCAGGCCTCGGCTTGAAATTTATCACGGTTAACACGGTTAAGACGTGATCTGTTATTTTTATGGGTTTGAGCCCGCCCCAAGTTTAGAGTAACGCTGCACTGCATGTCATCAGGAATCGAAGTCACCGGTCTATTAGGCAGCGTAATCGATTATACGATGCCAGTTTAAGGCTATGGCATTAATCTATGGCTGTAGACGCCAGCATAAAAATTGGCAAAGACTATACACATCTGTATACTTTAACTATCTTTTATTATTGCGATTGAAAGCAGCCTGTGATGCATACACCGTTAATATTATCCCTACCGCGCTCAAGTTTAAACGCGCTAGCCCTGCTTTGCTGTGTGGCGTTGAGCGCCTGTTCTAGCCTCGCGAACAAGGCTGCCAGCGTGCAAACGAATAGTGAATGGCCGAGTTTTGGTCTCGATTACAGCAATCAGCGCTTGTCGCCACTGACACAAATTAATCAGCATAACGTTAAAGACTTAAAACTGGCCTGGCAATTTAAAAGCGGCGTAGTGGCAAGTTTTCAGGCGACGCCGATTGTAACTCAAGGCGTGATGTATGTAGCGCTGCCGTTTAACCATGTGGCGGCTTTGGATGCTAAAACCGGCAAAGAACTTTGGCGTTATCAGCATGTGCGCCGTGCAAACTGGAAAATGTGTTGCGGCCCGGCGAATCGAGGCGTGGCGGTGAGTGATGGCAAGGTATTTATCGGCACCGTAGACGCGCGCCTGATTGCGCTCGATGCTAAAAACGGCGCCATCCTCTGGGATATTGATGTTGCTGATGATACGGCGCTCACCGAAAGCATCAGCTCGCTGAGTAAAGCCGATGCTAAAAGCCAGCAAAAAGCCTATGGCGGCACTGGCGTTGGTATTTCCATGGCGCCGGTGGTGTATAAGGGCAAGGTGATCGTCGGTATTACTGGCGTCGGTTATGGCCTGCATGTCGATATTCCGCGTCTGGATGCACCGCTAGGCGCCGTAATTGGTGTCGACGGCCGCTATGGTCGTCCCGGATTTTTAGCGGCTTATGATGTTAATAGCGGTAAACGTCTGTGGCAGTTCGACACAATACCAGCGCAAGGCTGGGAGGGTGTATTTGCCGAAAAAACTGCAGATGGCATGACGCTGAACCGCAATGTAGCCGCGGAAAAAGCCGCTATGATCAATAATCAAGATGCCTGGCGTTATGGCGGCGGCTCGGCATGGAGTACGCCGGCGATTGATGCGAATACCAATACTTTATTTTTCGGTACCGGCAATCCATCGCCGCAAATGAACGACATTTCACGGCCGGGCGATAACTTATACACGGTTTCTCTGGTGGCGCTGGATACTGAAACCGGTAAGCTCAAATGGCATTATCAGCAGGTGCCGCATGATGTCTGGGGCTACGACGTAGCCAGTCCGCCGGTATTGTTTAATTACCGGCAGGCGGGTAAAAGCATTGCCGCCGTGGGTCAAGCTAGCAAGCTCGGCTGGTATTATGTGCATGAGCGCGCTAGCGGCAAGTTGCTGCTTAAGTCCGCGGCCTTTGTGCCGCAAAAAAATCTGTTCGCCAAGGCAACTAAAGACGGTACCGTGCTTTATCCAGGCATACTCGGTGGTGCCAACTGGGGTCCAACCGCTTTGGATGAGGTCAGTCAAACCAGCTATGTGTCAGCGATACATGCGCCGATTAAATACACCTTGGTAGAAGAAGTGGCGCAAGATGGTCTGCCGCCGATCCGCTATGCCTCATCGGAGCCGACCAAAGATCCACGCTGGGGCGTGCTGTCTGCGATTGATCTTGCCAGCGGCAATATGCAATGGCAAGTGAAAACCGAGCAGCCACTGACCGGCGGCTTGCTGGCGACACGCGGCGGACTGGTCTTTATTGGCGAAGGCAGCGGACATTTCAATGCCTATAACAGCCAAACCGGCGATCTGCTCTGGCAAAGCAAAGTCGATGCTGGTGTCAATGCGCCGCCAATTAGCTATGCCATTGATGGTGTGCAATATATTGCCGTAGCTGCCGGTGGCAATGCTATTTTTGGCTACCCGGTTGGCGATAATATTATGGTATATGCCTTGCCGCAGTAAGCGACTTCGTTGAATTTAATGCGGTTGGTGTATTTAACTTCAGCAACTCTTTAAGTTTTGGTGCGTATGCCTCTGCTCACCGGAAATACTGGCTGGCTATCAGCTGCAAAGCGCTTACTTGAAAAAACCCGGGTTAAGTGTTATTAAGACAAATGCTACTGGTTCAGCTGCTATCAGGTCAGCTGCTATCAGGTTTGGTGCTAATAGTGCTGGCCGCTTAGCCACTATGTTTGAGTTTTAGCCATAGCACTGAACACGCCAGCAGCAAGGTGATGCTGTTGGCGATAATCACCGGCCAGCTTGCAATCATCAGGCCATAGACTAACCAGGCGGCGACGCCCAGGCTGAACAAGCTGTACATAGGTAGCGAAATGCCTGATAAATCGCGTGTTTTCCACGAATGATGCGCCTGCGGCACAAAAGAGAAAGTGGTTAAAAAAGCGGCAAAGTAGCCAACAAGATCAGTGTTGCTCATCAGTCATGTATCCCAATACAGGTTTGTTGATTGCGGGGTTGAAGCGTCGTGCTAAATTTTTGCCAGTACACTATTTCAAGCGGCTGGCTTATGCTTAAGCAGGTAGCGCCCGCCGGCCACCAGCAATAACGCAATACTGCCGGCGACTATGCCGAACAGCCCGTCGAGCAAAATTGGCAGCGCGAGCTGTAAAAAGCCGTTAGCCAGCGTGCTGGCGAAGTCTGTGATCCACTGATGCACGGCGCCCAGGCCGTGGGTCAGGATCGCGCCGCCGACTAAAAACATCGCCGCCGTGCCGACGACCGATAAAGCCTTCATCATATACGGTGCAAAGCCTAAAATTGCAAAGCCGAGTTTGCGTTTAAGCTGCGCGCTTAAACCGGATCCGCTAGTTTCGGCTAAGTACAGGCCGCCGTCATCAAGCTTGACGATGGCGGCAACCAGACCGTAGACACCTACGGTCATAATAGCGGCAATGCCGGCAAGAACGATGACTTGCTTGCTGAAGCTCGCCGTCGCCACTGTGCCTAAAGTAATCACAATAATTTCGGCAGACAATACGAAATCGGTACGAATTGCGCCTTTAATTTTGCCAGTTTCAATCATGTTGCTGCTTTCACTGCTATTGGTTGTTTGCGCTGGCGGCTTAGCTGCCGTTGTTTTGTCGGCAGCCGGCAGCAGCTGGTGATAGAGTTTCTCCACGCCTTCATAGCACAGGAATAAACCGCCAGCCATTAACAGCGGCGTTACCGCCCACGGCGCCAATGCACTGATGGCGAGGGCTGTTGGCACTAAAATTAATTTATTCAGCGCAGAGCCTTTGGCTACCGCCCACACCACCGGCAGCTCACGGTCGGCGTTGACACCGCTGACCTGCTGCGCGTTAAGCGCTAAATCATCGCCGAGTACGCCTGCGGTTTTTTTAGCGGCGACTTTGGTCATCACCGCCACATCGTCCAAAATCGAAGCGATATCATCGATTAGCGCTAAAAGACTGGCAACGGCCATAGTAAAGTTCCTGAGTGGAGTATGTTGAGTACAACGTTATCGATTTAATATCATTATCTATCAGGTTTAGCGGCAATTGCTGTCTAAGCGTGAGCCAACTAACACATCATCAAGTTGCTCGAGGATTATAATGCAGTCTGTAGTAATTAATGCATATGCTTAAAACACAATAAAACTACAGTAAAACCGTAGCAAAAACCGCAGAAAAAAAACGTAGCAAAACCGTAGAAAAAAACGCGCAGGCAGCCTGTAGATTAAAGTGGGTCATCAATGCTGCTGTTGGCGGCTGCCGCTTATAGGCAAGCACTTGCGCGCATAGCTTAATCAACAGCAGCTATTATTGCCGTTTAGGAAAACCCGAATGAACCATACAGCACATCAATGGAAACTAGCCATCGCCGGCATGACCTGCGCCTCATGCTCGAACCGGGTAGAAAAAGCTTTGGCCAAAGTGCCAGGCGTAGTCTCAGCCGAGGTTAATCTGGCTTTAGAAAGCGCGCAGGTCATAGCGGCTACAGCTGCTGTTAGGCCGGCGCAACTGATTGCAGCGGTGACGGCGGCAGGCTATGACGCCGATTTAATCGATGATGACAGCACAGCGCTCACACCCGGCCTTCAGCCGGCTTACAGCTGGTGGCCGGTAGCGCTGGCGCTGCTGCTGTCGCTGCCTATGGCTGTGGCAATGCTGGCCGCGTGGCTACATGTCTGGTTAGGCGATGCCATGACCCTGTCGCTAGCCTTACCCGGCTGGCTGCAAATGGCGCTGGCGACGCCGGTGCAGTTCTGGCTGGGCTGGCGCTTTTATAAAGCCGGCTGGAGCGCGCTTAAGGCCGGCAGCGGTAATATGGATTTACTGGTTGCCGTGGGCACTTCTGCTGCTTATGGCTTGAGTGTGTATCTGTTACTCAGCCCTGACGATCATGCCATGCAGCATTTATATTTTGAGACGTCGAGCATTGTCATTACCTTAGTGTTACTTGGTAAATGGCTGGAAACACGCGCAAAAAGGCAAACCACGGCGGCGATTCGCGCCTTGAATGCATTGCGGCCAGAGCACGCCAGCGTGATTCGTGACGGTCAGGAACTACAGCTGCCGATTGAGGCGGTGCAACTCGGTGATGTGGTGCTGGTGCGGCCAGGCGAACGTATTGCCGTCGATGGGCGCGTCGAGCAGGGCGAGAGTCAGGTCGATGAATCCTTAATTAGCGGTGAAAGTTTGCCGGTAGCTAAAATGCCCGGCGACCAGGTAACGGGTGGCGCGGTCAATGGTGACGGCCTGCTGCAGGTGCGCACTACAGCGCTTGGTGCCGAGTCGGTTCTGGCGCGCATCGTGCGTCTGGTCGAGTCGGCACAGGCCAAAAAAGCTCCGATCCAGCGTCTGGTCGATCAAGTCAGTGCCGTGTTTGTGCCGGTGGTGATCGTGATCGCATTTCTGACCTTGCTTGGCTGGGGACTATGGAGCGGTGACTGGCCGCTGGCCATACTCAATGCGGTTGCGGTATTGGTCATTGCCTGCCCGTGCGCCTTGGGTCTGGCAACGCCAACGGCGATTATGGTGGGCACTGGCGTGGCGGCGCAACATGGCATTTTGATTAAAGATGCAGCAGCGCTGGAACGCGCGCATGCGGTTAAAACCGTAGCCTTTGACAAGACCGGTACCTTAACCTCAGGCCAGCCGCAGTTGCTGCAGTGCCTGGCTGCGTCAAACGACACTAGCGTCGATGCTGACGCCGTATTACAGCTGGCGGCAAGTTTGCAGGCCGGCAGTGAACATCCGCTGGCGAAAGCGGTGGTGACGGCAGCACAGCATCAACATCTGCAATTGCAGCCGGCAACAGAGGTACAGGCTTTGCCCGGTCGAGGCATCAGCGGCAATGTCAACCAGCGCCAGCTGCATCTGGGCAATACGCGCCTCATGACCGAGCTCGGTATTAATTTGGACGTTGATCCGGGCGTTGATCGGAGCGTTGATCTAGGCACATTACAACAACGCGCAGCAACACTAGAGGCCGCAGGCTGCAGCATTTCCTGGCTATGTGCAGCAGCTACGCCAGCGGTGCAACCTGCATTATTAGGCCTGCTTGCTTTCGGCGATACGCTTAAAGCCACTGCCGCCACTGCGGTTGCAAGCTTACAGCGTCAGGGCATAGCGGTCGTGCTCATCAGCGGTGATAACGCCGGTAGCGCTGGCAATATTGCTCGCCAGCTCGGCATCAGCCGAGTTTATGCACAGGTATTGCCGGCCGATAAGGCCAATATTGTCAGCCAGTTAAAGCAGGCGGATGGACTGGTTGCCATGGTCGGTGACGGCATCAACGATGCGCCAGCTCTCGCCGCAGCCGATATTGGTATCGCCATGTCCAGCGGTACCGATATCGCCATGCATGCCGCTGGTATTACGCTGATGCGTGGCGATCCGGCCTTGGTTGCGGCGGCGATTGATATTTCCAGACGTACTTATGCCAAGATCAGGCAGAACCTGTTCTGGGCTTTTGCATACAATGTGGTCGGTATTCCGCTGGCGGCAATGGGCTTGCTCAGTCCGGTGATCGCTGGTGCCGCCATGGCCTTGAGCAGTTTTAGCGTGGTTTCTAATGCATTGCTGCTCAAGCGCTGGCATCCGGCTATCGATAATAAAGTGAGAACCAATGCGGCTGCTAGCATCAGCCCACTAGGCTAAAGCGCTACAATAAACTTGGTAGATAATTCGCAGTAGTAACCACAGTAACAAAAGATGTAATAAAATCAGCGCTGTAGTGGCGCACGCAGCATGATGTGAACTTGCATAAACTGGTGGACATTTTAATGCCCAATATAAGCCGTATGAGTCAGGCCTTAAATCGCGTCAGTGACACGGTGGTGGGCATGCATAAACCCGATGCCATATTGGGTGAGGCTTGCCGTGTTGCCGTCAACGCCGGTGGTTTTCGACTGGCATGGCTAGGCCAACCCGATATCGCTAGCGCTATGCTGCGTCCACTAATGCATGCCGGCTTTGCCGCCGATTACCTGCAGCAGCTCAGTATTGCCTGGTCCGAACAGAAACTGGGAGAGGATTGCGCAGCCACTGCGTGGCGTCAAGGCGATGTATGTGTATGTAACGATATCGCCCATAGCGCGGTTAAGTTGTCGGCCATGGCGCATGCCTTAACACTCGGTTTTCGTGCCTCTATCTCCCTGCCGATCAAGGTTAATGGTCAGCTGCATAGTATTTTTACGCTCTATACTGACCAGGCCCATTGTTTTGATCATGATGCCTGTCTGCAACTGCAGCAGATGGCAGAAAAACTTGGCTTGGCACTAGAGGTTAGCGCTGCTGAAATTGCACTGAGCGCAGCCATGCAGTCGCTACAGCAGCGTGAGTCGCTATTTCAGACACTGGCGAGCGCGGCGCCGGTGGGTATTTTCCGTACGGATGCGCTTGGGCGCTGCACCTATGTTAATGCTAGCTGGTGCAACATCACTGGCAGCAGTTGGGATGACGTACGTGACGATGGCTGGAAACAGACTATATACGCAGAAGATCAGGCGTTAGTCGAAACGACGGTGGCGAACGCGCTCAAAACACAAACCGCATTTAAACTTGAATTCCGTTTTCAGCGGCCTGATGGCAGATTAAGCTGGGTCATGGCCCAGTCCAACCCTGAAGTTGACGCTGCGGGTGTAGTCGTTGGTTTTGTCGGCACCATCACCGATATCAGCGCGTTGAAACAGCGTGAGGCCAGCTTGCGTCAGGATGCAGCTATTTTCGACAGCACGCGTGAAGGTGTGATGCTGACCGATGCCAATCAGTGCATCGTCAAGGTAAACCCGGCTTTTAGCCTGATTACCGGCTATAGTGCCAGCGCGGTGCTTGGTAAAACCCCGGCTATACTGCATTCTGGGCGACATGAAGCCGAGTTTTACGCCGCCATGTGGGATAGCATTAGTCAGTGCGGCTACTGGCAGGGTGAAGTCTGGAACCGGCGGCAGAACGGTGAAATATACCCGCAATTGCTGAGCATTAGCGCGATTCAAGATCAGGCTGGGCAGGTGGTCAGTTACGTCGGTGTATTTACTGATATATCAAAACTCAAGGCTTCCGAATCCAAACTGGAATTTCTCGCCCATCACGATGCGCTCACCGGCTTGCCCAATCGGCTGCTACTGTTATCACGGCTGGAACATGCGCTGGCATTGGCGCAACGTAACGCTAAATTGCTCGCAGTGTTGATGATCGATCTTGATCGTTTCAAGGAAGTTAACGACAGCTTGGGCCACCTGGCTGGCGATGAGCTGCTGCAGCAAGTGGGCAAGCGCATCTTGTCACGTTTGCGCAGCATGGATATGGTGTGTCGGCTGGGTGGTGATGAATTTACCGTGCTACTGGAAGAGATCGCCCATGCAGACGATGCTGCGCGCATTGCCAATGACATTATCGCCTGCGTTAGTGAGCCGTGGCAGCTTGGCAGTGGCCATGAGGTACGCATCGGTGCCAGCGTTGGCATTAGCCTTTATCCCGCGCACGGCACTAACGCTGAACACTTGATAGCGCATGCGGATACGGCGCTGTATCAGGCCAAAATCGAGGGTCGTGGCCGTTTTAAATACTTTTCAGAGGAGCTGACCTCTGCGGCAAGAGCACGCATTGATCTCGAAAACCGCTTACGCCTGGCGCTGACCAAGTCCGAGTTGTGTGTGCGCTATCAAGCGCAAATCGAGATTGCAACGGGTCAGATTGTCGGCGCTGAAGCGCAGGTTTTCTGGCAAGACCCTGGCCGCGGCCTGATTGGGGCACAACAGTTTATGCCGGCCGCTGAAGAGCCGGGCTTGATTATCGCTATCGGCAATTGGCTACTAGAGCAGCTTTGCGTGCAGGGGCAGCAATGGCGACAAGCCGGTCTGCCGGCGTTGCGGCTCGCCGTCAAACTATCGCCACAGCAGCTGCTCTATGGCAATATTGCTGACAGCATCAGCCTGCTGCTCGCTAGCAGCGGCTTTCCAGCTAGCTGTCTGCAGTTGCAGCTCAGCGAGAGTGCTTTAGTCAAGCGCGAACAGCAGGCGGCAAAAATATTGCAGCAGTTGCATACATTGGGGGTGATCATCGCTATCGATGATTTTGGTTTGGCTGGCGCGACGCTGGCTAATCTTAAATTTTTGCCGCTAGATGTCATTCAACTGGCGCCAAGCTTTGTTGAAGCCCTTAAGTATTTAGAGGCTGATAGCGTGAGTATGACCGCGGCTGTCATCGCCATGGCGCATACGCTGCGGCTGCAGGTGCTGGCAACCGACGTGAGCACCGTGGCACAGCTGGCATTACTTCAAGCGCAGGGTTGCGATCTGTATCAAGGGGATTTGTTTGGCGTAGCTGTTACCGCGCCAGCCTTAGCGCTCATGCTGAGCAAACAGTCTGCCAACGGCAGTGAACAAGGTTGCGTACCTAGACCGTTCACTTAGCGCCGGTAGTTAGTCGCGCTGGTTTTGCGCTTCCGCTTTATATAACTGCCGTTTGGCTTCTTCAGCGCGCGCATCGTCGATCACGCGCATGACACTGTTGAGATCTACAGCTTTGTGGTCCTGCCGAAAACGGCCAGTAAGTTCGGTATCCACATTTAGGTCACCGTGTGCATACAGCGACCAGATTTCCTTGCCGTACTGGCTAGTGAGCAGCTCCGGTGCAAAGCGGCCAAAATAGGTGTTTAGATTAGTCACGTCGCGTTCAAGCATGCTGCTGGCGTGGTTATTGCCGGCGGCATCAACCGCTTGCGGCAGGTCGATAATCACCGGGCCATCTGAACCGAGCAGTATATTAAATTCAGACAGATCACCATGCACAATGCCGGCGCATAACATGCGGACAACTTCTTTGAGCAAGGTGCGATGATGGATTCGGGCTTGTTCAGCAGTAAATTCAACATCATTTAATCTAGGCGCGGCATTGCCGTTGGCATCAGTCACCAGCTCCATTAGCAGCACACCTTCGTAAAAGTTATACGGCTTAGGCACGCGCACGCCGGCAGCGGCCAGACGGTATAAGGCGTCAACTTCGGCGCTTTGCCAGGCTTCTTCCTGGGCTTTGCGACCGAATTTAGAGCCTTTTTCCATCGCACGCGACTGGCGGCTACTTTTGACCTTGCGTCCCTCGGTGTAATCCACGCTTTGGCGAAAGCTGCGTTTGTTGGCTTCTTTGTAAACTTTGGCACAGCGCACATCATCGCCGCAACGCACCACATAGACCGTGGCTTCTTTGCCGCTCATGAGTTGGCGTACAACGTCATCGATGAGGCCGTCTTCAATGAGTGGTTCAAGTCTGCTTGGAGTTTTCATAGGATGGGATAATACGTGCTGAAGCTAAGCAGCGTCAATCCAGGCGATGCTTTTAACTGCAGGCTGAGCGCGATATTGTGTCGAGCATGCTATTCCTGTTTTTGGTACGCGCTTAAATTGTATCTAAGCCGCCGGTGAATACAGGCATAAATCACCGTATAATCTGCCTCAATCTAACAAAAAAACCTAGCTAGCATGAGCGATCAAGCCGATATTTCTTACGACGACCCGCAGCGTCAGCGCATGGCGAATAAGTCAACCTGGATCAGCGTACTGGTGAATAGCCTGCTGACCTTGCTGCAGATAACCATCGGCTTGTTTGCGCACTCGCAAAGCTTGATCGCCGATGGTATGCATTCACTGTCTGATTTAGTCTGTGACTTTCTGGTATTGATCGCAAGCCATCATAGTAAAAATCCTGCCGATGCCGGACATCCTTATGGTCATGGTCGCGTAGAAACTGCGGTATCGTTTGTGCTCGGCGCGATTCTTGTGCTCACCGGTGGCGCCATTATGGTGGCAGCGGCGATGAAGTTGCAGAATCTTGAAAATATGCCGGCGGTAGCACCGCTGGCGCTATGGGTGGCGGTTATTTCACTGTTTGCCAAGGAAGGCCTGTTTCGCTATATGTTGCACGTCGGTGAGCGGCTACGCTCACCAATGCTGATTGCCAATGCCTGGCATGCACGCTCAGATGCGGCGTCATCACTGGTGGTAGCCATTGGTATCGGCGCCAATCTGCTCGGTTTCATCTACGCCGATTCGGTGGCGGCGATTATCGTCGGCTTTATGATTGCGCGCATGGGTATCGTCTTTGCCTGGGATGCCTTTCAGGAGTTGATTGATGCCGGGCTGTCGATAGAAGAGGTGGACAGTATCCGCCAGACGCTGATTGATACCCCAGGCGTAGAAAACCTGCACGAACTGCGCACGCGGCGCATGGCCCATCGTGCCTTGGTGGATGCGCATATTCTGGTTGACTCACGTATCAGCGTATCCGAAGGCCACAGTATTGCCGAAGGTGCACGCCGGCGGGTGTTGCAAAGCCATCCGGCGGTGAGTGATGTCCTGGTGCATGTAGACCCTGAAGACGATCTGGATCACGATAATAATGCGCAGCGCATGCCGGCTCGCGCCAAACTGTTGCTGCAACTATTGCCGATACTTGAAGGTTTGCCGCCACCACAGCGCACGGTATTGCATTATATCGGCGGCAAGGTCGAGGCTGAAGTTTACTGGGCGCATGATTTTTTTGCGACCAGTAGTGCCTTGGCCGAGGCAGAAGCGAAAGTTGCGACGCGCCTGGTTGGTCATCCTTACTTCAGTTGTGTGTCGCTGCATTGCTTTGTTGTGGCCAGTCCTGCAGCCTAGCGCTATCAGCCACAACATTTCAATCTAACTTACAATTTCCGCGGCTTGTCGGAAACAGGCGATCACAGTCACTGCGGCTGCCGCCTAGTCGTCGGCTTGCGCCTTGGGTTGCGCTCCGGTTTTGACTTTATGGAAACTATGGCAGGTATTGCAGGTGCTGCTGACCAGGCTTTGTGCCTGCTTGCTGCCAACATGGCATTCACGGCATTTATTGATGCTTGGAATGGCGACATCAGAACTTAGCTCTGATTTCATCACATCATGGCAACTGCTGCATTTTTCGGTACTGTGTTTGACGTGCGGGAAATACGCTTTCGGCAGCCAATGGTCGGTAATATTGACCGCTGCTACTTTCCATGGCGTTTCCTGATTGTTTTTGTCGGCGCTTATTTCGTGACATTCGAGACAGGTACCTTCACCTTCGGTGGTAAACAGTGCCTTGGCGTTTCTGGCGACTTCAGTTGCGACCCAGTTGCGCGCTCGTGCTAGGTGGTCGATGGTGGCCCCGGTTTTGTGTACATCGTTGATCGCCATGCTCGCAAACATTTCACGCAAGGAGCGCATGACGGTTTTCTCAGAGCCATGTTCAATGACCCGGCCTTCAATTGGCGGGGTAAGTTGCAGCGAATGGCATTTGGATTGCTGACAGGTCAGCGGCATGGTCATCGGCTTGAAGCCGATGCCGGACGCACTGGCTACATGGCAGTCGGCGCAGCCTATATCACGAATATTGCCGTCGGCGAGTTCAATTAGCGCCTTGTCAAAATGTTCGGCATGCGAGAACTTCAGGCCGGAGTGCTCTACCAGTTTCGATGGTTCGCTCTGTGCCACGCGCTTTTCCAAACTGTTTGGCCCGGCTTTGAACGTGAGCTTGAATGGCGGGTGATCGGTGCTGAAGTCATGGATATCACCGAGCTCGGTATCTTGATGGCTTTTCTTGATTTTGCCATGACAGGATACACATTGCTGGTTATCTTGACGTACCAGTCCCTTTTTACCGTGGTGATCTATGTGGCAGCTGGAGCAGCGCACATTTTTAAATACCTGGGCGTTCAACTCAGGGTCGGCAATATGGTGCTGCACCGACTTATGGCAGTTTTCACAGGCCTGGTCGCTGACCGGGGTAAATGGTTTTTGGTGGCAGGTATCGCATTTCACGCTCAGGGCGCGATGCCCGGGTGACATGCTGCCAGCGTTGAGTGGTTTGTCTAGCGGCAGATGATATTGCTGCGCAGCTGCATTAAATCCTGGGTGCAAGGTGTAAGCGATAGGCAGTACGATAAATAATAAAACGATCAGGCCGGCAAGCCACAAAGCCGGTTTCCGCATCGATAAACCGGTAGCGGCAAGGCTGGTAGCCAAACTGGGCGCTGCTAGTGGAATATCCGGCTGAATACGCTCATAACTGAGGATGATGTCGTCGTTGCCGGTGATCGCTTCAACGATGAATTCGTAGGGGCCAATGGCAATGCGCATACCTGCTGCCAAGGCGGCAATTTCAACCAGATGGTAGTCTACTTCAATCTGATGTTCGGCTTCGCTGGCAATATACAGCCGGCGATCGTCGCCGTGTCTGATGCTAGCCTGATGCAGGCTGACGCGATGATCTGGCAGCTGAATTTTGCATTCGCTGCCACGGCCGATAGTCAGGCTATCAAAGCTGAGTCTGCGTTCCTGGCGGACGACCTGGCCGCGCGGGTTGTGCGAAATTTCAATCAGTAGGCAGTTAATCATCAATCTTTGTTCCAAAATCCTGGTTCCAAACGGCAGTTAAAGTGTTTTTACTGCTGGCAGTAGCTTGGCCGCTGCTGACATACCGGCCCGATACAGAAAAACTAGGTACAGAAACACTAGGTACTGAAAAATAATAGGCTGCATGCATGCAGCTACCAGTAAAAAAAGATAGCACTAATATGCGCGATCAGCGCTGCCATTAGCGCGATCGATAGCGGTACATGGATATACAGCCAGAAACGCAGCCTGGCTCTTAACATGATATCGCGGCGTACGCGCGCCACCAGGGTTTCGCGGCGTAGCATCAGGGTGTAAAGCTCACGGTGCGCTTTCATCTGCACGCCTTTCATCTCCTTGCCGAGTTGGTGCAGTCTTGTCACCGCGAGGCTGGTTGGACAATCCTGTACGCGCCTTTGTAGCTGCTCAAGCACACTGCCGCCTATGCGTGTCGCGTTGCTGGCTTTTGCCGTAAGGTTAATGATTTCATCGGATAACTGCAGCGCGTGGCCGCGTGCGAGCAAATCGAGCTTATTGATTTCTTGCAGCAGGCTTTTAAAACTGTCGTTATTCAAGTTGATGGTAAGTAGGTGCGGAAAACGCAAGTAGGCATAAATGCCGTAGAAGCCACTGCTGATAACGCTCAGCATCAACGCATAAGCCAGGGTATGCACATTCCAGCCAAACTGAAAGCCGGTATGCAAGGTAGCGACTACGATCAGCGACATGCCTAGATAAACATGCGCTGATAGCCAGCCCTGCATAGTGCCTGCACCGTAATAGTTGCGCTTGCGTACGCCCAGCCATAGCAGCAATACGACGATAGCTGCAGCGATAACGCCGAGCACATAGCCGAGCCAGGTGCCGCCATAAGGGCCAATGGCAGGGCGGTGCACTATATAAGCAGTAATCGCGGCGGCTACCAACAGTAAGGCCAGTTTCAGATAGCGGTAATGGTTGTACTCGAGAAAATTGCGGCTTCTTATCATTCCGTTACCTTGTTATTACGCCACACCGCATAATCGAGGAAGGCTTCAGGTCCCATGCGGATGGCGGCGCCAGTCGGACAAGAGCGCACGCAGGCTGGTCCGCCATCGATGCCGTTACACATATCGCACTTTACCGCGAGTTTGACGGCGTCTTTATCTCCGGAAGACCTCTCGCCAGGCTTCTTGCCTAGGCCGAGCAGCCAGCTTATCGGACTGGCACGCTTACGGTCCGGATCGATCGATGCCAGCTGGATCACGTCATATGGGCAGTTGGTGACGCAGTTACCACAGCCGATACAGTTATCCAGTATCACAATCTCGCCATTGACTTCGCGGCGTATAGCATCCGGCGGGCAGTCAGTCATGCACAGCGGGTTTTCACAATGGCGACACGAGGAGGGCACCCGCACCTGATCATACATCGGGCCGGTTTTACGATCTAAACGTGAGGTGCCTTCATGCGTTTCGGCGCAGGCATTTTCGCAGTTGTCACAGCCTATACATAGCGACTCATCAATCAGTAATACGTCGGTAGCGTCGCCTATACCTTGCTGTAACAGAAAGCTGATCAGGTTGCCGGCATCGGTACTGGCCTGCATTTCGGCATCATGAATTTCATGTTCCACATGCTTGAGATAGCGCTCATTCATATCGTGCTGTATCGCCGGATTTTCGGCAATAATCTGCTGTATACCCTTGGTTTCGAGCAAAAAGGCTTCGGTATTGACGGTGGCACGCACCGTGGCCACGCGCGGCTGGCCTGATACCAGCGCCATTTCACCGATATAGTTACCCGCAGACACGTAAGATAGCACCACCTCTTTGCCGCCAATAACGCGGGATAGCGTCACCGAACCGCGGCGGATCAAGTACAGGCCATCAGGTGCGTCGCCGACATGAAATAGCTCTTCTCCAGCCTCATAATGGCGAATTTTTGCACTGTTTACCAGATTGTCCAGATCAGTTTTGGACAATGGCAGGCGCAGGTAAATCTGTACTGCGCGTCGTAAATAAGCGGCATCAATCTGCTTGCGTATCGCATCCATGGTGTGAATTAAGCGCTGCATGGTGTGTTTTGAGGCTTCGATCAGCAGGCAGGGCTGGGTGGCTTCAATCGTTGCCGAGCGGCGACGACCCGAGATCAGTCCCATTTCACCGAAAAACTGGCCGGCATTGAGGTTGAAATCGGCGATATCGTCATCATCGACGTAGGCTTTGAGTTCGCCGGAAATAATGATGTAGAGTGAATTACTGTAATCATTGCGCCGGAAAACAATTTCACCGGCAGCTACGGAGATTAATTTACTGTCGAGCATGAAGTCACGCAGCTGTAATGGTGACAAGGCGGCAAGTAAAGACGAATGATTGCGCATTTTCTCCAAGCCTTGGCTTACGCTGCTGATCTCGGGGCAGACTTTGAATTTTTCTTCGAGCAGCATTTCATCTACTGGCTTGATGGCAATACCGAGCAGGCGTTGCACGACGTCATAGCCCTGATTCATGGCCTGCTTGATCAGCGGGTAGCCAGCGAGGGCGCCAACGATAAATAAGCCGGGCACAGTCGATTCATAGGTCGGTGACAGTTGCGGTGCGGATGCCAGATCTGGGCTTGGGAAATAAATACCAAAACTTTCGAGCAATTTACGTGGTGGCTCAGCCCCGAGCCGCGCAATAATGCGGTCGCAAGCGATCTGCTGTTTACCTTGTGGTGCTTTGGCAATGATGTTCAGTGGGTGCGTTCGGTCTTCAGTCCATTCGACGGCTTCAACTTGCGTGTCGAGCAGCAGCTCAATTTCACCACGCTTGGCCGCATTGCGCAGCTGGCTTTCATTATCCGGCTTGCAATTAAAAAAGCCATCGAGGCGAGTGATGAAAATCACGCTGTTATTGGGCATGAGGGCGAGCGCGTTCTCCATGCTGGCGTCGCCACCACCGATAATTGCAATGCGCTCGCCACTGAATTCATCCGGATCATCAAGCTGGTATTGCACGCGTGGATGTTCTGCACCGGGTACGGCAAGTTTACGAATATTGCTTTGCAGACCGATGGCGAGAATGACGAAGTCAGCGCTTAAACTCGCACCTGTGGCCAGAGTGATATGAAAAATACTATCTGCCTTGCTGAGGGCAATAACCTTGGCATTAGGGCGGAAATTGATCGCAAATCTTTCTAGCTCGGACTCCCAGTTTTCGAGTATGGCTTCACGCCGGCCTGCGGCAAACGACATACGGCTGCGCAAGGGCAGGGCGCGCGGCTCGGCCATGACATGCTTACCTTTTTGGTAGCTGCGGGTAACGCTGGCAGGAAAAGCCTCTGCCTCTAACAGTACGTGCGAGACGCCGGCTTCGGCCGCTTGCGCCGCCGCTGATAATCCGCTCGGCCCGGAGCCGATAATGGCTATTTTGAAGTGTTCCGTCATTGCGTATGAGTGGTCAGTACGTTCCTATCTGCAGATTGTAATAATAGATTGTTACAGAAATTTTTTCAGTATTCTCGCGGTTTACTCGACATTGAGCTCTTGTAATTCAAGCATCAATAACACAGCCCTAGAATAACAGATTTATGCCTGATTGAAAACGGCGCAAAGCAAGCTGCAGTCTAGCTTTTATCGTTGTTGCGGCTTTTGCGGCGATTATGATCACCTACGAATATTAATGCCGCGCTATGCCTAGCGACCAGCAGAAGTTGCCGTGGATTATGCCGCGCATAGCCATTGAGTTAGCGGCCTTTATCCCAGGCGCGTTCGAGTGCTTGTAACTGTTGATCGAGTTGTGCCTTGCTTTTGCTTAATTGCACTTGGGCTGCGCTTTGCAACTGTCGTTTTTGATCAAGCTGTGACTGTTCCTGCGCCAGCTTTTTTTCCTGAGCACTGACTTGTTGTGAGGCGGTTTCATAAGCTGCTTTAGCGGCGTCATAGTCTTTTTGCGCTGCGGTGACCAAATATTGCTCGCGACTGACATCGCGAGCCAGCGCTGCCGTGGAGTTTAGCCAGCCTAGCACTAGAATAGACAGCAGCAAACTGTGCTTACTATAAATCATGCGGTCGTTCCTTCATTAAATTGCACAGGTATTAGGGTTGTTGTAATGCCAGCCGATGTCATGGTTGCGGACTTAGTCAACGCTGAGCAGGAGTTAAGATCTAAAGCTAACATCATTAGGCAGAAGTTTCAATTTTTGCGTAAAAAAAGCGCTGTCGGCGACGCCATGGTTTAAACTGCAGACTCTGAAAATAGTAGTTTGTTACTTAAATTAACGAATAAGATTTTATGCATGCTGATGATTTGCAACGCCTGGTAACATTGGCTATGCCTTACGGCAAATATAAAGGCCGTTTGATTGCTGATCTTCCCGGTCAATACCTCAATTGGTTTGCGCGTAGCGGATTTCCTGCAGGCGAGATCGGTCGCCTGTTGCAGTTAATGCAGGAAATAGACCACAACGGCCTATCAGAACTGCTGACGCCACTGCGCCGCTAATCAATGATCAGGATAAGTGCTGGCCAGAATTGATTGCCAGCAATGATTATTAGCGCGGATGGATTGTGCACTTAACGCTGATTTTTTGCAGGAGCTAATATGAAAAATATCAATATGACGGACTCTGGCATCAGCCCTATGCTGGTCGATGCCTACCTCAAAGCTGAATATCAGGTGCAGACCACGCCGGCTTTTGTACTGAAGATAGGTTGTTATAGCCCGGAATTAAAATCATTATATGACGCCAGCCATGAAAATAGTGCCGCATTTATTACCGCTTTTAACCCGGCTAGTCAGGCGCTGACGCTAGCTGAGAACCAAGCCAGAAACGAGCAGCTTGAGCAGCAGATTGCGGCGATGCACTGTGATTATGTGCATGGCACGGGCAAGTGTGCCACCGACGCCGGTAGTGGTGAGTTAAGCTTTCTGGTTTTGGGCATTGATCAAGAAACTGCGACTGCACTCGGTCAGCAGTTTGGGCAAAATGCGATCGTCTGGTGCGCACATAATGCCTTGCCGCAGTTATTATTATTGAAGTAGTTTTTAGACAGCACTATCGTCAGCCTGCATGCGCTTAATGTCACGCAGCATAACAGCGTAAAGCCCTTCAACTTTATCGCGCGCCCACGGCGTTTTACGCAGAAACTTCAAGCTTGATTTCATGCTGGGCTCATGACTGAAGCAACGCACCGGAATGCGCAGCGCCAGTTCATCCCAGCCAAAATGTGCGACCAAAGCGGTGACGATGGCCTCCAGCGTCAGACCATGCAGCGGGTTATTGTGCTGTTGCATGCTAGCGGCAGCTGCCGGTTTTTCCTGGCTGTTGACTGTATTCATATTAAGCTACTCATAGTTTTAGTTGGACTGTTGGCGGCAGGTGCGGCTTGCGCTTAATCTGGCTGCAAGCGTCACATTTTACGTAATCTCGGCAGATCTTGCAAAACTAGCGGTTAAATAACCGGGTTAAATAATAGTCATGGCATCGCATTGAACTTATGCATTGAACTTAGGTATTTAACTTAGGTATTAAACTTAGGCATTGAACTTAGGCCCAGACCGCTTTACTAATGATGAGTGTCTTGCAGTTCATGCGCATAGTTTTTATGTTTTTACTATTGCACAGCATCAGCTAGTTTCGATCATATATTGCAGCACTATTCACCATTGCAAGGTCAGGATTATTTATCATGAACAACCATCAACCAGTTAACAGTAGTGATTATTTTGCCAAGGCGTTTACTAAATTACTACGTTTTTTTGCGGATACTTTTTTTGCTAAAAGATATGGTCACCGTGCGGTGGTGTTGGAAACGGTGGCGGCAGTACCGGGCATGGTGGCCGGCATGTGGCAGCATCTGGGCTGTCTGCGCCGGCTGCAGGATGACCGCGGCTGGATAAAAATACTGCTCGATGAAGCCGAAAACGAACGCATGCATCTCATGACTTTTGTGCAGGTGGCCAAGCCCAATCTGGCGGAACGCTGGCTGATTCTGATTGCGCAGGCGGTGTTCTGGAATCTTTATTTTGTGATGTATGTGTTTGTGCCCAGAACCTGCCATCGCCTGGTTGGCTATTTCGAGGAGGAGGCCGTCATCAGCTACAGCGCTTATTTGGATCAGGTGCTAGCCAATCCGCAACTCAATATTGCCGCACCGCAAATTGCGATTGATTACTGGCACTTAGCCGCCGATGCCCGGCTGACCGATGTCATTATTGCGGTACGCCATGATGAGCAGGGCCACAGTGAAGTCAATCACGGCTTTGCCGATGATTATGATTTAGAGCGTCAGCGTTCATAACCGGCTTTGCACCTGACCGGCTTTGATATTGTGCGCTAGCAGGATTTCAAGTACCACAAAATGTTTGATAGCGCTGTTTGGATGGCGGCGCCGGCTGGCGATATTCGGCCAAGCTGGCGCTGTCAGTAAACGGCTCGGCCAAGGCGTGCAGCAGTCGGTAGGTCACACTGAAATCACCGGCTTCGGCAGCAGCGAGTGCGGCTTCTACCTGATGGTTACGTGCAATGACCGCCGGTGTGCTCGCCAGCATGAGTTTGATGGCAGCTGCCAGCGGCTCCTGCTGATTGGATAGGCGTTGTTGCCAGCGACTATACCAGTCACTAAAGTCGGGTGCATTGCATATAGCTTCCGCAAACACTGCAGCTGCCGGCTCTGTTAAACACGCCGCCAGGTCACGAAACGTATTGATATAATCCAGACCATGTTTTTGCATGCAGCTAAGCAGGCTATCTACCAGTTGCCGATCAGCTTGTTGTGCATGCAATAAACCCAGTTTGGCACGCATGCCACTGAGCCAGTGCTGCTCATACGATGTCGCAAAACCCTGCAGAGCATTTTCAGCGATGTTCACCGCTGCTGTGCGCTGCGGGTGGAGCAGTGGCAGCAGCGTTTCTGCAAAGCGCGCCAGATTCCACTGCGCAATCGGCGGCTGGTTAGCAAACGCATAGCGGCCTTGCGTATCAATCGAGCTAAATACCGTGGCCGGATCATAACTATCCATAAATGCGCACGGACCATAATCTATGGTTTCGCCGCAAATACTCATATTGTCGGTATTCATGACGCCATGAATAAAGCCGACCAGCATCCACTGCGCCAGCAGTTTGGCCTGACGCTCGGCTACGGCCTCTAATAAAGCTAAATAGGGGTTCTCGGTGCTGATCAGATCAGGAAAATGGCGCTGCAGGGTGTAATCAGCCAGGGCTTTGACGGCAACAGCATCGTCGCGAGAGCTGGCTAATTGCGAAGCCGCCAGCTGAAAGGTACCGACGCGTATATGGCTTGCTGCCACCCGCGTTAAAATTGCACCGGGCAACAGGCTGCTGCGGTAGACCGGTTCGCCGCTGCTTACCACGGCAAGGCTGCGCGTAGTCGCTATGCCCAGCGCATGCATTGCCTCGCTCATAATATATTCGCGCAGCATCGGGCCGAGCGCGGCGCGGCCATCACCACGGCGCGAATAGCTGGTAGCACCGGCACCTTTGAGCTGTATATCGTAACGCATGCCACTCGGTGTAATCTGCTCGCCGAGCAAAATTGCGCGACCATCACCAAGGATATTAAAATGACCAAACTGCGAGCCGGCATAAGCCTGGGCAATGGGGTCGGCGCCTGCAGGGAGTGTGTTGCCGGAAAAAATAGCGGTGCCAGTCGCACCGGCTAAAGCCGCTGCATCTAAGCCTAGTGTTAATGCCAGCGGCTGATTAAACAGCACGCCGCTTGCAGCGCTGACTTTGGTTGGGGTTTGCCGCGTAAAAAATGCGGCGGCTAGCTGGGTGTAGCTGTTGTCAAAATTCCAGCCGGCTGCGCTGCTGGCATGTTCCAATATTGAATCTTTCAATTGATTTAATCCTTACTAATTTAGTAGGATATTATCGGTTTAGCCGTGGAAAGTGAAGCTTTTTATCGATGACTACTGGCGTGAGAATTTAGAAATAGATCAATATTGCGCCGCGTCGCCGCTGTTTATTGCTGTGTCGGCTGGCAGCGAAACAATAGCTCGGCCGAATACATCAATGCCGCGCTTTAAGCCTGTTCAGGCCAGCATCTGCAGCGCCGCGCTGATGGATGGCGCATTGATTTTGGCAATACAGCACGCACCGTCTTGCGCGGCGTGGCGTTGTATCAGTATCATCACTTCGGCCAGAGTTAAGGCCGATCCGGCTTTGATCAGCGCACCGCTTCTATAGAAGTGCAGACTGAACTGCGCGCCAGTGCAATCTATCAAGCGGTCTTGTGCGCTAATCGGCATCGTTTGCAAATGCGGTTCTGCGTGCCAGGCGGCTGCGTCTTGCAGCAAGATAAGCTCATCTATGCCGTGCATGTTGATAACAACGGGATATTGCATGATTTAGCGGCCTGACGGCTTATTTGATCAGTAGTGTCAGGACGTTATGTCAGCGACATTATCAATAATGGCGGCATATAAATCACGCGTAGACGCGATGGCGCCATCATGCACTTGCTGCGCCGTCAGCACTGTGTTTTCAGCCGTTTGTAGCGGGCGGGTGGCGCAGGCGCTGGCCACCACTGTCACCGCATAGCCCAGATTAAAGCCACCATGCGCGGTAGAATTGATGCACATATGGGTCATAAAGCCGGCGAGCATGATGCTGTTCACATTGGCAGCTTTTAACTGCTGATCGAGATCGGTATTGATGAAGGCATTGGGATAGTTTTTGGTGATGACCGCTTCACCGGCAACTGGTTTGACTGCGTCGCAGAATGCGCCGCTCTCGGCATTAATATCGTAAGGTGAACCGCTACCGGCATCATGGCGGATATGAAAAATGGGAATATGCAAATCACGCGCCATTTGCAGCAGCTTGCCGGCTTCAAGCAAGGCGGCGTCAACACCGCTGAGCTGCATAATTCCGTGTCGGTAGGTATTTTGGCAGTCGATCATAATCAGCGCTGAGTCTTTGAGTGCAGCTGGCTGTTGGCCTAGGCCTAAAATTTCGCGCAAAGTGGTGGAAGCTACGGTCATGTTTGGTTTTCCCTTATTTGGTAGATTTAATGTCGACTAATCGAGTTGTCAGACTGGTGCGTGTTATTCAATCTAAGGCGATATATTACTGTGTGTTTGCTTGGCCTAACTTTACACGGCTAAAACGGCTACAGCAATTATAATTTCATGCGGCCCTGAAACGAGCAGAAAGTCATCAAAATACGCTGCCAGCAGCTCGTGGACATTGATTTACAATCAGATATTGAGTCTGAGCTAACACAGCGCTGTCAGAAAAATCAGTAGCGGCAGCCGATCAAGACAGTCATTGCTAGTAGCACGCCTAGAACCAGTGAGGGCTACTATAAATCGTCTGATATTGCCACTGATAGCTGTGATAGCGCGCGGGTGCATAGCGTCATCACCATGGCACCTAGCTTGGATGCGGCGCTTAGCGCTGAAGGTGTGAAAAACCGAAGACCAGCGGCAGTTTCTTCAAGCTAACGGCTGCAACCATTATCAAGGCTATTTGTTTAGCAATTCGCTTCCGCTTGATCAGTTTGCAGCCACCCTTGTTGAAGCCAGCCTTGGCATCACCCTTGGCATAAAGCAATTGCTAGTAAATGAATCTAACTTAATTAAGCGTGGCAGCGGCCGTGAGTTTTTGACCCAGTGCAACAATGGATCTTTGTGCTGACCATTTGCTCTTTTAAAGAGTAAAATCTAATCAAAGCAGGTGTATTTTTTAAAGTAAACTTTTTAAGTAACTGCATGTAAGTGAGGTAGCTTTATGGAAATGTCATCAGTCAGCGCACTAACCTCAGGGATGGGATCGCCAGGCGCAGCCGATGTGGTGCAATTGACCGTGCTCAAGAAAGCCATGGACATTAAAGCGCAAGGTGCACTGCAGTTAATTCAGGCTGCGTCCAATATTATTCCCAGCCGGCCACCACATTTAGGTAATAGCATAGATACTGTCGCTTAACACGGCCCCATCGGTACAAAGCTATTACTGGCGATGATGCTAGAGGCTAGTTACGCTAGAGGCCAGTTACGTAAGTTGGGCCAACAGCCTAAAATAACTGAGCCTGTGCCGCAGGCGGCGTGGCCAAGAGTGCATCGAAGTCAATATCAAACAAGCCCAGCTTGCCGCGGCATGGCAGCAGCCTAATCGGCGTTGCCTGTTCAAATAGAAAGCCAAAATACTGCTGGTGAACCCCACTAAAGTGGGCGCGTTGCTCTCGACTGACGCTTGCAGGTAAGTTGTCGGGTTGGCAGCATAGCACCAGATTAGCGATGCCAACCACACCGCCGCGTTCGAGTTTATCTTTGCTTGGTAGTGGAATATCGGTGTTGGTGCAGAGGTAGTCGTAATATTCTGCATACACGCCCAGGCTGGCGTGAATCAGCACGGGGCCGCGGTATTGCGTTCCCCAGCTGCGGTCATCCACCAGCAGGTAGCCGTTAGCAATCAGCCAAGCGTAGGGTTGTTTTAGTGAAAGCGCTTTTATCGTGCCTGTCGGCAGCGCTAGGCGCGAACCGCTACTCATTGCTAATTTAGGCGACAGGAGTTCCGGGCTTGCGACCTGGGGCTTGCGGCGGAATAGTACCGGCGATTCTGCACAGCATGCCTTCAACCGCTTTGCCGTCTGCAAACCTGGTGACTATGCACCTCGAGATCTCACCTTGCTTAGATAGTGCAGTCAGTGCTTCGCGCACATTTTCGAGCGAGATGGAGGTGGCCGCGGCTATTTCCCAGTCAATTTTTTGACCGTTCTTTTTCAGGTATTGCAGGATAGGGATTGTATGCATAATGGTTTTCAATGGTTGATTATGGGATAGGGTCCAGTGATGCTAGATCATTGTTGGCTATAAAAAATGGTCTGTTATTAAAGCCGTTGCCAAGAACTGCCTGACTTTAATTATCAAGCCAGTTTTAGTGGCGCTCGCATTTTTTAATGACTGTGGCCGATTCAAGAGGTAAATCAAAAAATTGCTAGTAGTTTGAACGATTTAGCTGTTAATTGACAGCTTTAATTTTATCATTAACCCAAATGCTAGTTTATTAACAGCAAAGTGATTGATGTTTCTGCCTAAAAATGAGCCGATGCGACATTTGTTTGTGCTAGCAGTAACTTAGCTGTGCTATCCCCACCGTCCCCACACACTTATCCACAGAAATTGTGGGTTATTGCTCGCCAGCCTAATTTTTCAATACTATCTTCGCAGCATAATTTGCGCATGGATTGATTTTGATGTCAGCTATAGGCTCAGTGCTTTGTACGGATAGCTTGCCGTCGCGGTTGAGCCGTCAAACTAAGAAGTTTTGCTGCCTGCCAATCATTTATTTTTTAGCCGTGATGTTTACACAAAAAATAATATAGAATATGAAATTAAATTGATAAGAATTGAATAAATTTGATACTTAATTTATGGCAACAGTTGTGTCGACCTTTTCATGAAACCTGCGCGCGCATATTTCATATCCTCAATGAAGTGAAGCCAAAAGCGCTGCGCAATAGACGATGATTGACCACATATACATGACCATACCTTACGGTCTTCCCGTAACGCTCGGTGACGGCACTAAAGGTCATACTAAACTTAGAGAGCGTGCCTTTGTCAGCAGGGTTTCAGCTGGTAAATTCAGCTGGCTTGATGGAAAAGGACGTATTTGTACAGTCGATGCCATTATTTTGTTTACCAATGCTTAAAACATTATGCATTTAAATCGCAGCTGATCACTTTGCTATAAACAAGGCTAGATATCCACTAAACCGCGCACAGTCAACGCCATCTAAAATAGAAAAAAGCCGCTAACATTTCTGTTAGCGGCTTAGCATATTGGCTCCTCGACCTGGGCTCGAACCAGGGACACACGGACTAACAGAGCGTGGCCGCTCATTAAGTTCAAAAAAAGCAATGTATGTGCGCTCCCCAATCAGACTCTATACACCACTAGCCATCACATCATAAGTAATACTTCATTTTACCTTGCCAAATAATTAGCCTAAATTAATAGCTATCTGCTTTAAGGCGTAATTAAAACTACTTCATTTACTCTTCGTATCAAATTACTTCAGGCAATTTCAACCCTCTTATCTGAGCTATTTTAGCCTGTAGCTTATGTGGTTTACCGTACAGATAAGATCAAGATTCTAATCTAAGCTTTCAAGCTGAATAGATAAACGTGAATGCTATTGTGAGTTTTGCTGAACAATCATTTTTATGCAATCTACAGAAAGTTGGTTAGGTTTACCAATATTTTAAGGTTAGGGCTTGATGCATTTTTCTGATCTTTATGTTTTGGGACTTCTTGACTTTGCAAAGCAATTTTTATCAGTTTATAAATACGCACACAAGTAATATAGGTGAAAACGATGTCAGATGCGTCACCTGAATTAATATTTGTAGCCATAAAGAAGATACTGCCAACAGTTGAGGACTGTCATTCAGACCCCCTTTTTGTCGCTAGCTTCATCACTGCTAAATTTCATCAAATCTCAAACCAACTCGAACCCATGATTGGCACACATGGACTTGAAGTGTTGTTTAACCGCTCGCTGTACCTAGCGTCTAAGGAGCATCGTAGGCTTGTCATGACTGATCAACACTTCGAAAAAGAAAAACTGATGGCTTACCTCAGGTCGTACTTAGCTGACTACACGCCAGATGAAGCCATAAATGCCAGCTTTAACATCTTAGTGACTTTCACTGAGTTGCTCATCTCATTGATTGGCATTTCTCTCACTAAGCGTTTGTTAGCAACAGTCTGGGAACAAACTCCAAACATTACTTTACAGGATCAGCATCATGAGTAATAAAGTATTAATACGCCGCTTGACCACTGGCGTGCGCGGCCTGGATACGATTCTGGGTGGCGGCTTGCCAGAATTCTCTTTTAATATTATTGTCGGCCCGCCAGGGTCAGGCAAAACCACGCTAGCGCATCAACTCATGTTCCATTTAGCAACGCCAGAACACCCCGCACTTTTCTTTACTGTTCTTGGTGAACCACCATTAAAAATGCTACGTTATCAACAACAATTTTCTTACTTTGACTCGGCAAGGATTAACGACTCCATTCATTTTATTAATCTTAACGATGAGGTAGCTACCAGTAATTTACATAATGTATTACAGCGTATTTCCAAAGAGGTTGAGACATACTCGCCAAGCGCCGTTTTCATTGATGCATTTCGCTCAGATGTGCTAAAAAATCAGGAACCATTGGATGGTTCTCTTAGTTTACAAGAGTTCATTCACCAACTTGGCATCCAAATGAGTAGTTGGCAAGCGACTACTTTCTTGATTGGCGAGTTATTTAACGAGACCAGTCTGCATCCAGTATTCACGGTGGCAGATGGATTAATAGCACTGAGTCAAAATGTTTACCGCAACTCTATGGTACGCCAGATCAATATTATGAAAATGCGCGGGCAGCCAACGACTCCTGGGATGCATACTTTTCGGATTAGCCATGAGGGGCTGCAAGTGTTTCCATCAGCAGACATTCGCAGCGACTCTGGCTCCAACCACAGAAAAAATAAGACTGCCCATATTGAAACACGATTGAGTATGGGCGTTCCCGGCCTAGATGACATGTTAGGTGGCGGATTGCCATCACGCTATTCTCTATTGGTTGCAGGACCATCAGGTTCAGGTAAAACTACTTTAGCGACCGCTTTCTTATCTGAGGGAGTTGCTCGTGGCGAGGCCGGCATAATGGTTGCTTTTGAACAAACGCCCAGCCAGTCTTGGGATCACAGCATTAACGATATGGTAATTGCTGGTCAAATTGGTTTAATCAATACACGTTCGCTGAGTTTATCGATTGATGAAATTGTGCAGCAACTCATCGATCTTGTTTATAAAATGAAAGCTACACGTGTGGTCATTGATTCATTGTCCGGCTTTGAACTTGCTGTAGCCCCAACTTTTCGGGAAGATTTCCGCGAGTCGCTTTTTCGTATGATTGCTGTGCTCTCAGGGCTAGGGGTAACTGTGCTCATGACTTCAGAGCTTGAGGATAGATACACGGACTTGCGCTTCAGCCCTTACGGCTCTGCATTTCTGACTGATGCGATTATTGTGCAACGCTATATCGAAGTGGAAAGCAGCTTACAGCGCGTGATGGCTGTGGTTAAAGTGCGTGCCAGTGAGCACAGCAAAGAAGTCCGACTATATGAAATTGATGATGGTGGTATCACTATCGGTCAGCGTTTGCATGATTATGAGGGATTGCTGGGCGGGCGCCCAACCTTGAGGCCTTCAATGAATCCGTTAGATCGAGAGTAAAGGTCATGAGCGCTATCAAAGCCTTATTAATACAACCCATATTGGACTTGCATTTTGGCAAGAGAATCGACGCAATGTTAGGCTTAAGTGGAAGCAGATAATTTAGCAGAACGTGAAGCTGCGGTGATTGCAACTGAGCAAGTCATGTTACTTCGAGAAAAAGAGCTCAGGTTGCGGGAAGCGATGCTGAGTGCGCAAGTAGAGGCAGAAAATGCCAAAGCAGCATCAAATCTACTCATCCAAGCACGACTACGCGAAGCTAACGAGCGCCTTGTCGTTTCGGCGGTTCACGCGCAACAAATGACTGAAGTTGCAGAACGTGCAGCTGCACAATTCTCGCATATGATGCAGCATGACACGCTAACAGGATTGGCAAACCGTGCGCTTATGACAGACCGTCTAGAACAATCCATTACGCTGGCTGAACGACATGGCAAGCAAGTGGCGCTGATGTTTTTGGACATCGATCACTTCAAGCATATCAATGACTCGCTGGGTCACGAAGTGGGTGATAAATTACTTTTATCCATCGCAAATCGTCTACAAGGCGGTATTCGCGTGTCCGATACTGTCAGTCGCCATGGCGGCGACGAGTTTGTTGTGCTATTAAACGAAGTGAATGGCAAGGAGGATGCTGTCAATATTGCTGAAAAGCTGCTTAATGCGATGATAGAACCGCATCTCATTAATGGAAATGCGCTTAAGGTCACCATAAGCATTGGCATTAGCCTCTTTCCAGACGACGGCAAAAATGCACAAGCCATGATGAGAAACGCAGACACCGCAATGTATCAGGCTAAGAAAAATGGCCGTAACAATTATAAAATATTTAAACTTGAGATGAACACGCGTGCTGTCGCTCGCCAATCAACTGAACAAGCATTGCATCAGGCGCTTGAACACAACGAGTTTATTCTGCATTACCAACCTAAAGTAAGTCTCAAGACTGAACACATTACAGGTGCTGAAGTGCTGATTCGCTGGCAACGCCCAGGACATGGGTTAGTTTACCCAATAGACTTTATAGATATTGCAGAAGACTGTGGTTTGATATTACCCATTGGTAACTGGGTATTAAATACGGCTTGTAGGCAAGCACGGGCTTGGCAGGAAGAGGGTCTGCACCTTCAGCAGATTGCTGTTAACGTGTCTGCTAAGGAGTTTCACCATAAAGGTTTTCTTACGGGAGTACGTAAGATGCTAGCCGATACGGGTCTCAATCCAGAACATTTGGAAATTGAGATTACCGAAAGTGGGATGATACAAGATATCGAAACAACAGAGCTCTTGATTGCGCTGAAAGATCTGGGCGTGCAGATTGCTGTCGATGACTTTGGTACTGGCTATTCGTGCCTGAGCTACCTGCGTCACTTGCCCATCAATACACTTAAAATAGACAAATCATTTGTGGAAGACATTGAAAACGGAACAGGAGAAGCTATTGTCAAGGCAATTATAGCGATGGGGTTGAGTCTGAAGCATCGTATCGTCGCCGAAGGTATAGAAACGCATGCACAGTTTAGTTTTCTGCAAACCTCTAATTGCGCCGAAGGCCAAGGTCATTTTTTTAGCCAAGCATTGCCCGCGGAAGATTTTGCAAAGTTGTTGGCATCTAGACCAACAACTTGTTAAGCCCTTTTGTTGAGCTTCTTCAGCCAAACATTCGGCCAGGTATCTTTTATCCTACGTTTGACTCTCTCGGTTTCATTGGGGCATTGGCAAGTGTAGCCATGGTAGGAAGCTATACTCAAGTTGCACCAGAATAGCTTGCTTGTGCGCTATCACCGTTAAATCCGATGTTTGCTGATCACGATTTATCGAGCTTAAGCCATCATGAAAAAAGGCTCACAGCGCTGTGAGCCTTTTAGATATTGGTAGAGCGTGCAGGGATCGAACCCAAGATAAACGCATTAAAAGTACAATCAATAAAGCAAGGCTAGGTGTCTACCAAATCGTGGGAAGTCGAAAAATGTCGCCTTCAATCTGTTAAAGAAGGTGCGATGTTTCGAAATAATCTCCCCACTGGGCAAAGGTGGGTTGCTTGGTCAGGCTACGCTGAGGCCTTAAGCGCTGACTACACGCATGCGGTCAAGTTTCTCGATAACCGCCTGATAAAGATCATGGTCAGAATCGGGGTTGTTGCGATCCGGATGGTTGGCACTACGGATTTTTTTCAGTTGCGTCATATCGTCTGGCAAGTCATGTACCTTGGTCACGCGGTCACCGTTTTTGAGCATCATGCGCTGCAGCTCAAGCTCTGCCGCTTCACGGGTGTCATACAATACCTTGCTGCCAAGGCGCCAACTATCTTGATTTTTGCGTGGCGATAGCTGTTCCTTACCATCAAACCAGATCCATTTGCCAGTAGCGGCATCCTGTTCAAAATGAATGGTGGTGATGGTGTAGGTGCGAACCGGTGGTTCGATTTCCACGGCCAATAGATTGATGACCTTGCCGACATTTCCTACCGTGACCAGATAATACGCGCCGGCCTCATGCGGGCAGAATGCGCTGCTGAGCGTTGCTTCAGGCTTGCTGTCATTAGTCGATGAATTCATTTCAGCCATGCGGCTGAGTGCTCTGCGTTGTGCGTTGGTCACTGCTATTGCTCCTTATATTAGTCGAAACCCACCGCGATCAACCATTACTACAGGGATCGCGCGCTGGATGTTGCGTATCCACACCAAACTGAATTGCTACAGCAGCCTGGAGATGAACATGTCTTGCGCCCGAGTTTTTTAGCGCGCATCGACAGCTGGGTAAAATAGAAAAAGCCACTAACATTTCTGTCAGTGGCTTAGAATATTGGCTCCTCGACCTGGGCTCGAACCAGGGACACACGGATTAACAGTCCGTTGCTCTACCAACTGAGCTATCGAGGAATTGGTGAAGGCGTGATAATACTGTCTAAGCGGCCTTTGGTCAATCACTTGTCGACTAAATTTAAGGTAAATTGTATGAAAAATACTAAAAAAATATTAATAGGCTTGGCTGTATTAATTAGCTTGTTGATTCTTTTGCCTTTTTTAATTCCGGTACAGTCTTATTTAGGTGAGGCTGAAACTATGGCTAGCGCTAAATTGGGTGTGCCGGTGACGATAAACAGCGGACATTTGTCGCTACTGCCTAGTCCGCGCGTGATTGCTAGTCAAATAACGGTGGGCAAGCATCAGGAAATCAAGCTTGATCAGCTAGCGCTAATACCAATATTAAGCACTATGTTTTCGGCAACGAAAGCCATGGATTTGAATATAAGTAAACCGATAGTCAATCAGTCGGCTTTGGCGTTGCTTTCAGCATTAGCCGCTAAATCAGCAACTACTGATGTCGCAAAAATCAATATTCGCCATATCGAAATTAAGGAGTTGCAGTTAGATGGCACTGGGTTTAAGTTACCGCTGCTCAATGTGGATGTTCGACTGGGTGAAAATAACCAGTTAGCATCGACTGCTATAGAAACAGGCGACGGTAAACTTAAAGCGACAGTAAAGCCTCAGGATGGCGGTTTTTTGATGTTGCTCGGCGCCGAGCAATGGGTTTTACCTACGGGCTTGCCACTGCTGATTGATAGTGCCAAACTTGAAATGTATTTCAAGGCTGGTCGTTTGCAAGTGCCTAAAATTGATATTGCGCTTTATGGCGGTAGGGTGACTGGCAATGCAGAACTGACCTCGGCTAAAGCATGGCGTACTAGTGGTAAATTTAAGGTAGAAAACCTGTCACTAAAAACGCCGACGAGCTTGGTCAGTAAAACGACTAATTTGAGTGGCAAGTTATTTGGACATGGCGATTTTGTTGCGCAAGCCAAACAAGCGGATCAGCTCTGGGCTAATTTGCGTGCTGATTTTCACTTTAAAGTAAATGACGGTGTTTTAAATGGGCTAGATTTAGTGAAAGCGGCGAGTATTTTTATCAAGCAAGGTCAGCGCGGTGGCGAGACCGAGTTTGACGAGTTTGCAGGTGTGCTGTCTGTGACCAATGCCAATGTGGCCAAGCAATATCATTTGCGTGAGCTTAAGCTTAGTTCCGGCCTGCTGGCAGCTACCGGGCAGGTTCGGGTGAGCCGAACTAAGAAGCTGGATGGGATTGTCGAGGTTGAGCTCAAGCATAGCGTCAGTTTGGTGGCTATTCCACTGCAGGTTTCCGGCACATTGACGCGGCCGCTAATCTTGCCATCAACCGCGGCGATGGCCGGCGCTGTTGCCGGCACCGCAATTTTAGGCCCAGGACTTGGTACCGGCTTGGGGATGAAAGCGGGCAGTGCGATCGATAAAATAAAAGGCTTATTTAGTAGCGATTAAGCGCGTTAAATAAGCCTGCTATTTAGGGTTTGCGACTCACGAATCTTATTGCAATGCGCGTTCAATCCGATCAAGTGCGTTACGCAAATTATCCATAGAGGTGGCAAATGAAATGCGGAAGTAGCCGGCCGCACCAAATGCTGATCCTGGGACGACGGCAACATCAAACTGTTCTAATAAGTATTCAGCCAACGCCATATCGGTTGTGGCTTTAAGTTTGCCGGCGGCGTGTAGACGGGCGATGGCATCACGTGCATCTGGAAACGCATAGAATGCACCGCCAGCCATCAGGCAGCTTAAACCAGGCATGCTGTTAAAGCGATTGACCACGTAGCTGTGACGCTCTTTAAATGCGGTTACCATCGGTGTAATGCAGTCTTGTGAGCCTTCAAGTGCGGCTTGCGCTGCTACTTGTGAAATAGATGTGGCATTGCTGGTCGATTGTGACTGCAAAATCTCCATCGCTTTGATGATGTAGGCCGGGCCGGCAGCATAACCAATACGCCAGCCGGTCATAGAATAAGCTTTAGACACGCCGTTTAAGACGATGCAGCGCGGTTTAAGCGCAGGCGTTGCATTAAGGATGTTATAAAATTTGTCGCCGGTTAAATTGACATGCTCGTACATATCGTCGGTGGCGACTAATACGTGTGGATGTTTCAGTAATACTTCGCCTAAAGCTTGCAGTTCGCTCAGGCTATACACCGCACCCGTCGGGTTCGATGGCGAGTTAATCATAAAGATTTTGGTTTTAGGGGTGATGGCGGCCTCTAACTGCGCTGGCAGCAGTTTGAAGCCTTGCTCGATACCGCATTCAATGACCACCGGTGTCGCTTCAGCAACAATGGCAATATCGACGTAAGACACCCAGTACGGCGCCGGGATGATGACTTCATCACCTTTGTTGAGCACAGCCAGGCACAGGTTAAATATAGTTTGTTTGCCGCCGACACCGACAATCACTTCGTTGAGCGCGTAATCGAAACCATTCTCGGTTTTAAATTTGTTGACGATGGCTTTTTTCAGGCCAGGAATCCCCGCCACTGGCGTGTACTTGGTGAAGCCATTATCGATCGCGACTTTAGCGGCATCTTTGATGTGCTGCGGCGTATCAAAATCGGGCTCACCGGCGGCTAATCCTATAATGTCTCGACCTTCTGACTTATATTTAGCGGCTTTGGCCGTAATGGCAAGGGTAGGAGACTCTTTAATCGCTTGTACGCGTAGAGATAAAACTGAAGACGCTAGAGGGGTTTGTGCCGCTGCGTCTGTTTGTGCTGTTGCCAAAATATGCTTCCTTAAAACAATTTTTATGCAGATGATTGATTGCGCACTATTTTACGCATAAAAAGCCGCGTTAGGAATAATCTAGCGCAGTATTACATCGATAATGCGCAAACTAAAAAGGCCTCTTATCGAGGCCTCTTCTACTTCACAACGTCTTAAACTAGCATTCCTTGGCGCAACCCATGATGTTACTGTACTCGGCGGCTAAATCGGCATCGATACTGGCAATTGCCAGACGCACATTATTCATTTCAACTTTGTCTCCTGCCGATTGCGCAATCACGCCTAATCTGAATAATGCATCAGTATTACTCGCATCAAGCAGTACCGATTGCTGGTAATCTTTTTTAGCTTCAGCGGTTTTATTCAAGTTTTCATGCGCAGTGCCGAGCTCATACCACGCATCAGAGTTTTTCGGAGTCAGCGCTATCCAGCGCTCGGCAACTTCCGCCAGCTTGGCCCAGTCATTGTTGAGTTCAGGAATTGCAATCTGCATAAAGAATGGTTTTTTATCATCGTCAGCTTCCCAGAAAGCTTTACCGACAATAGGAAAATCAGTTTCAACCGGCAGTTTTTGCAGATTAGCCAGCCACTCAATTGGCAGCGAGTAAAAATAGGCCGGGCGACCTGGTGTTTTAAAAGTGTTAATGCCTAGTAGCTTGCCATCCATGTCAAATATACCGCTGCCACTGGCACCCATAAGAAACTTGGCGGTACTGCGGATGACTTTGCCACCCTCAAATTCATAGGTAGATTTAATACTGCCGGCTGAGGTGAGTGGTGCCGGTACACCGTTGGAGTGTCCAATGGCCAAAACTTCCTGGCCGCGTTTCAGGTCCTGGCCACGGCCTATCATGACCGGTTTAAATGGCAGGTTGAAGGTCGTGATTAAACATAGGTCATGCCAGCGATCGGCTTGAACCGAGGTCACCGCAAAAGAATCTTCGCCGCGTGAAACCCATGGCTGTTTGGTGCTGCGAAATATATGGCAGTTGGTCATCACTTTGTTTTCGGCAACAATAACGCCAGAACCGTAAGACATGCCGCCATTTGGATTGTAACCACGCACCATGACCACTGATTGCAATGCATGCAACAGCTTTTCCTGGTCTATGGCAAAAGCGGGTTGAGTCATGCCTAGTAGCGCTGCTAGCAAAATAAAATTACGCATATTGTTCCTTAAAAATTGTGGTCTGGTTTCAGTGGCGGGACTGGTGTAAATTAGCTGTTAATTTAATATCAAAACCAGTTGAATGAATGTTGAACACTCATATTTGCGGTATTTTGCAGCACAGTGAATAATGACCGCAATAATCTCGCAAAGTTCTGGGCACTATTAGTTAAGCGCCGATGTCTAGATTACTGTTAAAATTATTGTCTAAATTTGAATGAAGAACAGCGTGTTTGTCACTTTCCCTAATAGTAAATATCAACTCCATCAGCCATTTGAACCCGCAGGCGATCAGCCGCAAGCGATTGATAAGCTAACGCAAGGCATTAATGATGGCTTGAAGTTTCAGACTTTGCTCGGTGTGACCGGCTCGGGTAAAACTTATACCATGGCCAATGTGATCGCCCGCACCGGTCGTCCAGCGATCGTGATGGCGCCCAATAAAACATTAGCGGCACAGTTATATAGTGAGTTCCGCGAATTCTTCCCGAATAACTCGGTGGAATATTTCGTCAGTTATTACGACTACTATCAGCCTGAAGCCTATGTGCCATCGCGTGATTTATTCATTGAAAAAGATTCGAGCATCAATGAGCATATAGAGCAGATGCGCCTGTCAGCGACCAAAGCCTTGCTGGAGCGTGAAGACAGTATTATTGTCGCCACCGTTTCCGCGATTTATGGTATTGGTGATCCGGCGGACTATCATGGCATGGTGCTGCATGTGCAGCAGGGCGAAAAAATCGCGCATAGAGACATGATCGCGCGCCTGGTCGGCATGCAGTATGACCGTAATGAGTTTGATTTTTCCCGTGGTACATTTCGCGTCCGCGGCGATGTGATTGATGTATTCCCCGCCGAAAATAACGAGACCGCCGTGCGCATTTCGATGTTTGACGATGTGGTTGAGTCGATCACCTTGTTTGATCCGCTCACCGGCCAGGTATTTAATAAAATTCCGCGCTATACGGTTTATCCATCGAGTCATTACGTGACGCCGCGTGAAACCACGATACGCGCCATGGAAAAAATCAAGCATGAACTTAAAGACCGTGTGGATTTTTACATCAAGACCGGCAAGCTGGTCGAGGCCGCGCGTATAGAGCAACGCACGCGCTTTGACCTCGAAATGCTTAACGAGATTGGCTTTTGTAAAGGTATCGAAAACTACTCACGGCATTTGTCCGGCCGCAATCCTGGTGACCCACCGCCGACGCTGATCGATTATTTGCCCGATAATGCGCTGATGATTATTGATGAAAGCCATGTCACCGTGCCACAGGTGGGCGCCATGTTCAAGGGTGATCGCTCACGTAAAGAAAACCTCGTTGACTATGGCTGGCGCTTGCCCTCGGCGTTGGATAATCGTCCGCTCAAATTTGAAGAGTTTGAGCAGATCATGCGCCAATGCGTATTTGTCTCGGCCACGCCCTCTGAATATGAGGCCACGCATCAGCAGCAAGTGGTAGAAATGATCGCGCGGCCCACCGGCCTGATTGATCCGCCAATTATCGTCAAGCCCGCCGATACGCAAGTGGATGATCTGCTTGGTGAAATTAAATTGCGCGTTGCCGTCGGCGAACGCGTATTGGCTACCACTTTGACTAAACGCATGTCTGAAGACCTGACTGACTATTTAAGTGAGCATGGCGTCAAAGTACGTTATCTGCACAGTGATATTGATACAGTCGAGCGCGTGGAAATTATTCGTGATTTGCGTTTAGGTGAATTTGATGTGCTGGTCGGCATTAACTTGTTGCGCGAAGGTCTGGATATTCCGGAGGTGTCATTGGTCGCCGTGCTTGATGCCGATAAAGAAGGCTTTTTGCGCTCGGAACGCTCACTGATACAAACCTCAGGTCGTGCTGCACGTAACATCAACGGCAAGGTGATTTTTTACGCGAATAAAATCACGCGCAGTATGAAAGCGGCGATGGATGAAACCGAGCGCAGGCGCGGCGTACAAATGGCGTTTAACGAAGCCAACGGTATCGTGCCCAAAGGCATCACCAAGCGTATTAAAGACATTATCGACGGCGTCTACGATAAAGATGAAGCGCTGCGTGAACGTAAAGTGCTGCAGGATCAAGCCAGCTATGAATCCTTAAGCGAAAAACAAATCGCCAAAGAAATGAAGCGTTTAGAAAAAGCCATGCATGACAGCGCTAAGAATCTGGAGTTTGAAAAAGCCGGTGAATTCAGGGATCAGCTGAAAAAACTAAAAGCCAAGTTTTTTGGGGCTGAGTTGCCTGATCTGGTCTGATTGAGGGCTAAAAACACTTTAATCAGCCTGAGATGCTTGATTTAGTTAATATAATTTGATTAATGCCGGGCATGTGTCTATAATCGCGCGCTTATCTGGTTACGTTATCAGCTAAGTTGTATTTAACCTTGTCACACTACAACGCATTGTTATGTTGGGCTGCTTTTAGCTGCACATATTGTAGGTGGCTTTAATCCATAAGGAGTACTAATGAGACATTATGAACTAGTGTTTATCGTCCATCCGGACCAAAGTGAACAAGTACCTGCAATGATTGAGCGTTACCGCACAGTTATTACAGCCAGCGGCGGTGCCGTGCATCGCTTAGAAGACTGGGGTCGTCGTCAACTTGCATACCCGATCAAAAAAATCCATAAAGCACATTATGTGTTAATGAACATTGAGTGTGGCCTTGAAGTATTGGCTGAACTTGAGCATGGCTTTAAATTTAATGACGCTGTACTACGTCATTTAATGATGGCTACAAAAACTGCAGTAACTGCACCATCACCAATGATGAAAGAAGAGAAATCTCGTTCAGTATTAGGTAGAGATGGCGCTCCAGTAGCACCTGTAGCCGCGCCAGCCGCACCTACAGAGGTTGCAGCAGCTTAAGTTATACCAAGTGAATAAACTGGTGTTGCAAGCTGAAGTTGTGCAGATTGAGCCACTTCGCTACACACCAGCTGGCATACCGTTGTTAAGTGTTGTTTTGCGTCATGTTTCCGAGCAGGTTGAAGCTGGCATGAAGCGTAAGGTGGAATGTGAACTGAGTGCAGTTGCCCTAGGCGATCTCGCATTACAGGGCCTGCAACCCGGGGCGCATATTCTGGCGAATGGTTTTTTAGCCAAACGCAGCCTGAAAAGCACACAGCTGGTCATGCACATTAACCATATAGAGCATATAAGTTAATCGCTTATATAAAATTTAAAAAGATTAGGAGTTCAAGATGGCAAGAGAAATGTATAAACGCCGCCGTTACTGCCGTTTTTCAGCAGAAGGCATCAAAGAAGTAGATTACAAAGACGTGGATCTGCTTAAAGATTTCATCTCTGAAAATGCAAAGATCATTCCAGCACGTATGACCGGCACTAAAGCCCGTTATCAACGTCAATTAACGTCTGCGGTAAAACGCGCACGTTTCTTAGCTTTGCTTCCATTCACTGACAAACACCAATAAGCGGAGGCTACCATGCAAATTATTTTATTAGAAAAAGTCGGTAACCTAGGCAGTTTAGGTGACATTGTTAAAGTTAAAGATGGCTACGGCCGTAACTTTTTAATTCCACAAGGCAAAGCTAAACGCGCTACTGAAGCGAACAAAGCTGAAATCGCTGTACGCCGTGCTGAATTAGAGCAACAACAAGCAGCAATTTTAGCAGCGGCGCAAGCACGCGGTGAAAAATTAGCTTCATGTGTTGTGACTGTTACGCAAAAAGCTGGTGTTGATGGCCGTTTATTCGGTTCAGTCAGCAACGGCGACATTGCTGAAGCACTTAATGCACAAGGTTTTGAAGTGACTAAAGCTCTGGTACGTTTACCTAATGGCCCATTGAAAACAATCGGTGACCACGTGGTAACAGTAGCATTGCATCATGATGTTGTTGTCGATATTACTGTCACCGTGGTCAATGAAGCTTAAGACTTAACTTAGCCCAGGTAATACTGCGTATTGCTTGGCTAGCGTTTGTTTAAAAGATCAGTTTGAAAAATTAAAGGCTACCTAGGTAGCCTTTTTTTATTTGCTAGCCTTTTTTTATTTGGCCTCTATGCCATAGCTCGAGCTCGTTATTCAGTATAATTGCGCCATGGCTGACCAACAATTAGATGCACTTAAAATCCCTCCCCATTCTGTAGAAGCCGAGCAATCCGTTATTGGCGGTTTGCTACTGGAAAATGAAGCGCTCGATAAAGTCGCCGATATTTTAACGGCGAAAGACTTTTACCGGCACGATCATAAGCTGATATTTCAGCATATCACCAAGCTCATAGAACACAATAAGCCCGCGGATATTGTGACCGTGGCAGAATCTCTGGAAAATACCGCCGAGCTGTCGAGCATAGGCGGCATTGCCTATTTAGGGGCATTAGCGCAAAGCACACCAACCGCAGCCAATATCCGCCGTTATGCGGAAATTGTGCATGAGCGCGCGGTAATGCGGCAACTGGTCGTGGTTGGTTCTGGTATTGCCGAAAGCGCTTATGCGCCCAATGGCCGCGATGCACAGCAGTTGTTAGATGAAGCCGAAGCCAAGATTTTTCAGATTGCTGAAGGTGGCAAACGTAGCTCTCAGGGCTTTGTCGATATTAAAGTGTTATTGCCACAAGTCGCTGACCGTATCGATCAATTATTTTCGCGGGATAACCCCTCTGACGTGACCGGCGTACCTACCGGTTTTGCTGATCTCGATTCGATGACCTCAGGCATGCAAGGCGGTGATTTAATTATTGTCGCCGGGCGTCCGTCTATGGGGAAAACTGCTTTCTCGCTGAATATGGCCGAAAATGTCGCGCTCGATACCGGTTTGCCGGTGGCTGTATTCTCGATGGAGATGGCGTCAACCCAGCTGGCGATGCGGATGATCGGCTCGGTCGGGCGTTTAGATCAGCACCGTATGCGTACCGGTAAGCTCGAAGATGAAGATTGGGAAAAACTGACCACCGCCTTAGGTAAGCTCAATGAAGCGCCGATTTTTATTGATGAGGGTGCAGGGCTAAGTTCATTTGATGTACGCGCCAGAGCGCGCCGTCTGCACCGCCAGTGCGGCAAACTCGGCTTAATTGTCATCGACTACTTGCAGCTGATGTCGGCACCGGCTGGCCGTCAGGGCGAGAACCGTGCCACCGAAATTTCCGAGATATCACGTTCACTGAAAGCGCTGGCCAAAGAGCTGGACTGCCCGGTGGTCGCATTATCCCAGCTTAACCGCAGTGTCGAGCAGCGCCCGGATAAGCGTCCGGTGATGAGTGACTTGCGTGAATCGGGTGCGATTGAACAAGATGCCGATGTGATTCTATTTATCTATCGCGATGAAGTCTATAACCCGGACAGTGCCGATAAAGGCACGGCGGAGATCATTATTGCCAAACAGCGTAACGGCCCCATCGGCCGCGTACGCCTGACCTTTATGGGGCAGCACACGCGCTTTGAAAACTACGCTGGCAGCGGTCACATGGCGGATAGTTACTAGTTGCTGCCTGTTTAGACATGCTATTACTCATCGCTAAGACCTTTCAATAAGCCGTTTTAATATGCGTCCAATTCAAGCCCTTATTTCTCAATCTGCGCTGCAGCACAATTTAGCTGTGGTAAAAAAACATGCAGCGCATGCAAAAGTCATGGCGGTGGTCAAAGCCAATGCCTACGGCCATGGCTTGATTCATGTGGCGCATGCACTGCATGCAGTCGACGGCTTTGCAGTACTCGACCTGAGTGAGGCCTTAGCCTTACGCGAAGCCGGTTTTAAGCAAACCATTTTGCTGTTAGAAGGTGTTTTTAGTCGAGCTGAACTGTTGCTGGCTGCGGCTAACACAGTGGATATAGTGGTGCATAACGCGCTGCAAATTGAAATGCTTGAACAGGCCAGTCTTGCCAATACCATCAATATTCATCTAAAAATGAACAGCGGCATGAACCGCCTCGGCTTTACGCCTGCTGAATACTTGGCAGCGTTTAACCGCCTTAGCGCTTGTCATCATGTCAATACGATTACCCTGATGACGCATTTTGCCACCGCCGATGAAGAGCCGGGCATTGCTGCAGCGTTGGCACGCTTCGAGCATACAGTGCAAGCGCTTAAGCAAACACATTCTGCCATATCGCTGGCGAATTCAGCGACTATACTGCGCTACCCGCAAGCGCATGGCGACTGGGTGCGTCCTGGCATTATGCTCTATGGTGCGTCACCAGTAGCGGCAACGCTGGCAAGCAGCTTTGACTTAAGCGCGGCCATGACTTTCAGTAGTGAAATTATCAGCGTACAAACACTGGCCATTGGCGAAAGTGTTGGCTACGGCAACCGCTTTACCGCCAGCCGGCCAACGCGTGTTGGTATTGTGGCCTGCGGCTATGCCGATGGCTATCCGCGGCATGCGCCCAATGGCACACCCATCGCCGTGCATGGCCAAATGACGCAGACCATAGGCCGTGTTTCTATGGATATGCTTTATGCTGATCTGACTGATATTGCGCCAGCCGGCATCGGCAGCGCGGTTGAAATGTGGGGACAACAGGTGCCGGTCGATAGCGTGGCTGAGGCCTGCGGCACCGTGGGCTACGAATTACTGTGTGCAGTGGCGCCACGTGTGACTATGAAAGTGGTGGATTAATGGCAAAAGCGAAAACAATATACAGTTGCACTGAATGCGGCGGCGTTGAGCCTAAATGGCAGGGGCAGTGCCCAAGCTGCCATGCCTGGAATTCCTTGGTAGAAAGTATCGAAGAAACTGCTGTTGCCAGCAGTGCCATTGCCAGCCGTTATGCGCCATTGGCAGAAACTGCCGGGTTGCAAAAACTGGCCGAAGTTGAGGCAGCTGAAGTGCCGCGTCAGCCCACCGGCGTCAGTGAGTTTGACCGCGTACTCGGCGGTGGCTTGGTGCCTGGCGGCGTGGTTTTGATTGGCGGCGATCCCGGTATTGGTAAATCAACCTTACTGTTGCAAACCTTGTGTCATGTCGGCCATGCGCGTAAAGCAATTTATGTCAGTGGCGAAGAGTCACCACAGCAAATCGCCATGCGCGCCAGAAGGCTCGGTTTGGACGCCAGTCCGGTACTGCTGCTGGCTGAAATTAATCTCGAAAAAATCATTAGCACGCTGCAAAAACATAAGCCCGATATTGCCGTGATTGATTCTATTCAAACCGTGTATTCAGAGGCGCTGCAATCAGCGCCGGGCTCGGTGGCACAGGTGCGCGAGTGTTCGGCACAGCTGACACGTATGGCCAAGCAGATTGGCATTACCGTCATTCTGGTTGGCCATGTAACTAAAGAGGGCACTTTGGCCGGCCCGCGTGTACTCGAACACATTGTCGATACTGTGCTTTATTTCGAGGGCGACCAGAACTCAAGTTTCCGCCTGATCCGCGCGTTTAAAAACCGCTTTGGTGCGGTTAATGAGCTTGGTGTATTCGCCATGACCGAAAAAGGTCTGCGTGAAGTCACCAACCCATCGGCCTTGTTTCTGTCGCATCATAGCGAGCAAGTCGCCGGTTCCTGCATCACGGTGACGATGGAAGGCACGCGGCCATTATTGATTGAGATTCAGGCGCTGGTCGATGAAGCGCATGCGCCTAATCCCAAGCGTTTATGCGTTGGACTGGAGCAAAATCGTCTGGCGATGTTGTTAGCCGTATTGCATCGCCATGCCGGTGTCGCCTGTTTTGATCAGGACGTGTTTATTAATGCCGTCGGTGGGGTGCGCATCAGCGAGCCGGCGGTGGACTTAGCCGTACTGCTTTCTATTGTGTCATCGCTCAAAAATAAACCGCTAGATAATAAGTTGATCGTATTCGGTGAGGTCGGTTTGGCCGGAGAAGTGCGCCCGGTGCAGCGCGGGCAGGAGCGTTTGAAAGAGGCGGCTAAACTCGGCTTTACTAAAGCCATCGTACCGAAAGCTAACGTGCCCAAGCAGCGTATAGACGGCATAGAAGTGATTGGTGTCGAACGCTTGGAGCAGGCCTTAAGTAAAATGCGCGACGTTTAGCGCCAGTATTTTTTAGACTGCTGCTTGTGCACAACATTAGTTATCCTCGGCAGGTGTAATTTTTAGTGTACTAGCTGCGCACCCAAGCTAGACTGTATTTATTGACAGGACGAATATAGCGCTGAAAAGCCCAAGATATGGCAAAACTTTGCGATAAGGCGGAGGGAATTCTCAAGCCTGATAATGTGTGCTTAACACGGACCGCCATGCGTTATTTAATAAGTAAGTTCGGTGCCGGTGGTATATGGCGGATCTATCTAAATGCACTTTAGCTATCCAATTAAGTGAAGGCATAGTTTTTTATTTAATCAGCTTAAAACCACATTAGCGGTAATCATCTTCTCGTTGATGTCTTACCGCTAAAATGGTCACGCTATTATTTTCTTCTATTTCAAACAGAGCCACATAACCTCTAACACCAAAGCTGATGATGAGCTCTCTTAAAAACGGATTATCTGTGTTGGCTTTTCTACAGGTAAAAGGGAATGTTGCAAGCAGCTCAATGGCTTTGTTAATGGCTTGCAGTGCATGCTTGGCGGCCTCAATATCACGCTCTGCTAAAAAGCGATATAAGCGCTTTAGGTCTTCACGCGCTACTTTGGTAAATCTAATTTGATAGTTCAACACTAGCTTTTAACTAAGTTTGATTAAGCTCGTTTTAACGCTTGCTGGTAGATGTCATCTAACTCAGCCATGACGCTATCAGCTGAATAATATTCTTGCGTGGCTTTAGCTTCGTCACCGGCGCTAATGCCACGTGTAATAAATGCCTGGCTGTACAAACGTCGTTCAATATTAGCGCGCAAAGATTCTTCTACAAAGCTGGAAAGTGTTTCACCATTGGCAAGCACACCTTCAGCGGCTGCTCTTAATTGCGGCTCAACACGTAAAGCGGGGATGGTGGCAGTTTTCATTTAAAGCTCCTATGTAATGCATTTGAATTACATTAGCATATAACGGTGCTAATTGATATTTGCTAGCAAGCATAAACTTAGAGCATTCCGGTCATATTCCTTAAAGTTTTGCGGCATGTTGTACCTTTTGAACTTCAACTTTGAAACCGCCGGAAACAAAAGAGGATTAAGTTTTCAATAGTTTAGGCGATAGCATTGGGTAATAGCGGTTAGTAACTGCTGAGCAGCGCCGCGCATGCAATACCACTTCTAATCGCGCCTTCTATCGTTGCCGGATAATCGGCATAGCAATAATCCCCAGCCAAAAATAAGCCGGCTTGTGCTGTGCGCTGTGCAGGTCTGACCAGATCAACTTCGCAGGAAAAAGTCGCGCGTTTTTCGGCAATGACTTTATGCCATAACGGTTTAACGAGTTGTGGAAAGGCGAGGCTCAGCTCGTGCGCAACCTTGCATGCCAGTTCGTCCTGACTGAGTTGTTGATGTGGCCCGCTGGCGCTGACGATGACCGCCATCAGACCATCCTGCGCGCATAACTGTCCGCGATCAAACAGCCACTGACTTGTCATAATGCTAAGCCCTGTCATATTGCCAAGACCTATCATATTGCCAAGATCTGTCATATTGCCAAGACCTGTCATATCGCTAGCCCCAGGCATACTGGCAAGCCCGGTCATGACCGACGGCAGTTTTGTGCCAGCTGCATATTGCAAATAAATGGTGTAAATTGGTTGATAGCGGTAGGCCTGCATTTGTGCTTGCAGCGGTTTTAAACTTGGCAATGCTGGTAATAGTTTGCTGGCAGCTGCAGGCGCGGTGGCTATAACGACCTGGCTAAAAAAATAGCAGCCAGCTGCCGTATCTAATCTAAAGCCATCCTGACCATTACTGCCGGTATCTGCTGTTAAGTTGCGGATCTGTTGGTTGAGCCGGATCTCACCGCCACGCGCTTTTATGTATTGCGCCAGCGGCTGCGCGATTATTTGCGACAAATCCATTCTCGGCAATAAAAAATCACCATCGCTTTTGCCGCCATTAAAAGTGTCACGCAGGACATTTAAAAAAATGCGCGTGCTGGCAATGGCAACAGGGGTGTTGAGTGCCGCCAGGCACAGCGGCTCCCACAACATGTGAATGAGCTGGTCTGTTTGCTGCTGTGCATGCAAAAACTGTTCTAGCGGCTGATCATGGTTAATTAAATAGTGTGTTTTTTTAAGCCGCAGCATGAATTTAAGGGCGGCAAAGCGCTGTTTAAAACTTAAGCCCTTGCAGCCGAGTAAAGCGATGAGCATATGCAGCGGCGCCGGCAAGTAGTGCGCTGATTTTAAATTAAACAGGGATTGCGCGTGACTGGACTGCATATTGATTTGCAACGGCAGACGTAAGAAAGCCTGTTGTTCATTGACGCCAACTTTGTGCAACAAGGCCAAGGTTGCGTGATAGGCACCGAGCAATATATGCTGCCCATTATCGACGAGCTGCGCTGTGCCATGCATGTCAATGCCGACAGTACGTGCGCGGCCGCCAAGTTGCGGCGCTGCCTCAAACACGGTCACGGCAAAGCCACGATCAATTAAAGCGACTGCCGCACTAAGCCCGGCACAGCCGCCACCAATAATAGCTACGGCTGCATGGCTGTTTGGCAATGGCGGGTTTAAACCGGTTTGATCCACACTTTAATCGCCAGCCAGAGTTTACGAGCTGCGCCCAGCGAGGTGCGTGAATTAAGCACTTTTTGTGCACCATCGGCTTTAATTTCGCGCAGCAAGGTGCGGTAAATCGCCGCCATCATCAGCCCAACACGCTGGCTTTTGCGATCCTCGGCTGGCAGTTCCTGTAGCGCACGATCGTAATAGCTCTCAGCACGCTCAATTTGATGGTTAAGTAGTTTCTGCACCGCATCTGACTCGCGGCTATGCAGGATATCGTCTTCACTGACGTTAAATTGTGCCAGCTCATCGAGCGGCAGATAGATTCGGCCGCGACGTGCATCTTCACCGACATCGCGAATAATATTGGTGAGCTGAAACGCCATGCCGAGGTCGTGCGCGTATTTAAGGGTTTGTCGGTTATTAAAGCCGAAGATCTGCGCAGCCATCAGGCCGACAACACTGGCGACGCGATAGCAATACAGTTGCAGCTGCTTGAAATCTTCATAACGATTAAAGTTTAGATCCATCTCCATGCCATCAATAATTTCAATGAAATGTTCAGCATCTAGATCGTAAGTTTTAATTGGCAGTAACAGCGCTTTAGAAACCGGATGTTGCGGTTTTTGCAGGTATAGATTTTCAATCTCGGTACGCCACCAGTTGAGTTTAGTCTGCGCGATATGTAATTCAGTACATTCGTCGGCAATATCATCGACTTCGCGGCAAAAGGCGTACAGCGCGGTAATCGCCGCGCGCTGTGCTGGCGGCAAAAACATAAAGCTATAGTAAAAACTCGATCCGCTGTTTGCGGTTTTTTGTTGGCAGTATTGCTGGGGCGTCATGGTTGAGCTTAAACCTTTAGCAGTGCTTTAAAAAATATCAGCAGCCAATCCCATTGTTTGAGGGTAGGCCGCCGTTTGAATACATCACCGTTCACTTGACCAATCTTACTGATAATACGTTCGCCGCCAGCAATAATCATGCGCATTTCAAAGCCGATACGCCCGCTTAAAATACAGCCTAAAGGCTTGCCTGCCTGTAACAGGGCGCTGGCGCGCTGCAAGTTAAACTGCATAAAGCGCTGCCAATCTTCATTGGTCTCCTGCCGCGCTAGCATCGCCTCGCTAATGCCAAAGGCGGCCATTTCATCCTGACACAGGTAAATGCGCTGCTTGCCATCATTTTTTTCAAAATCAATGGCAATATCCTGACAAAAATTGATGATTTGCAATGCGCTGCAGATGTTATCAGATAGGCGGATATTTTCAGCATTGGCCGCGCCATATAAATGCAGCAATAGTCGTCCGATCGGGTTGGCAGAGCGCTGGCAGTAGTCCAGCACCTCGTCATAATTGGCGTAACGCGTTTTGCGCACATCTTGACTAAACGCATCGAGTAAATCATAAAAAGGCGCAAACGGCAGATTTCTGCTGCGGATCATCGCGCCTAATGACGCAAAAAAAGCGCTTTCTGGCTTGATATAAGCGCGCAGTAAATGCAGTTCTTCACGAAAATCGTTTAGCAAGCTTAAGCGTTGTTCTATGCTGATATCGCCTTCGTCAGCAAAGTCGTCAGCCTCGCGCGCAAAACGATAGATCAATGCCACCGGTTCGCGCAGCGCCTTAGGTAAAAAAACTGAGGCCACCGGAAAGTTTTCATAGTGTTGCTGGGCTAAGATTAAACTCGGCTCAACACTCGGGCTAGCTAATTTGTCTGAGTGGCAGGCATTTTTCATGGCGGAAGTATGCCACAAATCAGATGAAATTTTTTTAGATCAGCGCCTCATAATGGAGTTGTAGCAAACATGTGTTAGCAAATCGCCATCTTTAGCGAAACTGCACGATAGGTTAAGGCTGAAAGTCAGCATAAGTGCAAATTGAGCGCACAATTTAAAGCTTGTCTACCATGCCGAACTATTGATGATCTGGTGTATATTTCTGCTGAGTAGTAATTTTTACAGAAGTTGATCTACCTGGATTTGCTCAGCAATTGAGCCGCTAATAATCAGTCACCACGCTTAGGGTATAGAGTCATGAAAAAGCCATATTACATAGATTTTCCGCAGGAACATATAGAAGGCCAAATGCATAAATATCGCTGTGCGCACTGCAAAGTGGAAACAACGGCAATTAATGGCAGCTTAGAAGGGCATCTGCCAACATGTGCCTATCGAATAAAACTGGAACACACCGGCTACGAAGCCAGCGGTTGCTCTGTCAAGCCGGTGTCGTCAATGGCGGACGATGTTGACTGATTGCGCTATGGTCAGTGTGCGGATCCAGTGCGAAACACGACGCTACTTGAATTAAGCAAAAATCATCTAGCTCAGCGCTGTTGTCGCCTGAGCGCGGCTATGGCCAAAGTGACTGTGGCCAAAGTGACTGTGGCTTGCCAATATTTAGCATAGTGACGCATAATATCCAGCCTGCTTAAATCTAGGCAGATATCAATATTCATAGGTTTTAAATATGTTAGCAATTATAGGTGGCACCGGTTTAACGCAACTCGATAGCCTCAATATCCATAAAAGGCTGTTGGTGCGCACGCCTTATGGTGAACCATCGCAGCCACTTATTTTTGGCGATATTGATGGCCATGAAGTGATTTTTTTAGCGCGTCACGGTAATGGTCATACGATTCCGCCGCATGCCGTCAATTATCGCGCCAATATCTCCGCGCTGCAGTTGCAAGGCGTCACTGAAATAGCGGCGATAGCGACTGTAGGCGGCATACATGCTGATTTTTCATCGGGCGTGATCGCGATACCGCATCAGATTATTGATTATACCCATGGCCGCAAAAGCACGTTTTATGACGGCATCAACTTGCCGGTGAAGCATATTGATTTTACCGAGCCCTATAGCGCTGATATGCGCGCCAAATGGCAGCAGGCGGCAATAAGTGCAGGTGAGCCAATTATCAACCACGGTGTTTATGCCACAACGCAAGGGCCACGTTTAGAAACCGCGGCTGAAATCGACCGTTTAGAACGCGATGGTGCCAGTATCGTCGGTATGACTGGCATGCCGGAGGCGGCGCTAGCGCGTGAGATGGGCATAAGCTATGCGACCATCTGTCCGGTGGCTAACTACGCCGCCGGCCGTGGTGACAGTCTGCATAGTATTAAGTACGAAGAGGTTATTCTTAACTTGAACCACACCATGGTGCGCGTCAATAAAATTATTATCGCTTTGGTTCGGCAAAATGGAGTGCAATCAAATGGCAATTAAAGCGGTGTTACGCATGGGTGAACCCTGTTTATTGCTCAAAGCAGCAGCGGTAACCAAGTTTGATACGCCAGAACTGCATGCCTTGATCGAGGACTTGGAAGATACCATGCTCCATATGAATGGTGCCGGCATTGCCGCACCGCAAATTGATGTTAGTTTGCGTGTGGTGATTTTTGGGCAGAAAGACACCGAGCCGAGCCAAAACCCGCGTTATCCCGATGCCGATAACGTGCCTTATACCGTGTTGATTAATCCAGTGTTAACACCGGTGGGCACCGAAATGGAAGAGGGCTGGGAAGGCTGCCTATCCGTGCCGGGTATGCGCGGCGTTGTGCCGCGCTATCTGCGTCTGCATTACAGTGGCTTTGATCAGTACGGCAATCAGGTAGACCGGCTGGTAAGCGGTTTCCATGCGCGCGTGGTGCAACATGAATGTGACCACCTTGATGGTGTGTTATACCCCATGCGCATTACCGATTTAAAAGATTTTGGCTATTCTGATGTATTTTTTCCAAATCAGGATATTCAAGACGACTAATTGTTTGCTATAATCCAGCCTTCGTTGCGAAAGCAGCCGAAAATGTAATACGGAAGAGTGGCAGAGCGGTTTAATGCTACAGTCTTGAAAACTGTCGTGGGTGCGAGCCCACCGTGAGTTCGAATCTCACCTCTTCCGCCAAGACATCAATAAAAACGCTCCTTACGGGGCGTTTTTTTTTAAGCACACATCCAACCCCACAAAAAGTAATGTGTTTGTTTTAATCTCCAATCTATGCTTTCTCACGGTTTGAGTTTGGGCAAGTTTTCTTCAATGAATTCTTCAATCAACAGGCGCTTTGCTAAGTATTTGCTCATCCCCATGTCACTAGATCGATGATCTCCTCTTGACGTTTCTTCGCTTCTTCAGGATTGAGTTTGTGAAGTCCAACCAATAAATTCAGGATATAGGCCTCATTTATTTCATTGAGATGGATTAGGCTCAACTCAAAATCTATATCTTCAAGTAAGTAGGCTTTCTTTGCGCCAGTATGTTTCTTCACTTTCTCATACACATCAAGATACTTGCTCTTGTAATCTGAGCTAGACCCGATTTTCAGGAAGGGCAAGTTGATGATATTTTATCAACTTGTTAAGAGTTTTCATGAAACGTATTCCCCGAAGTTTCGGGGTCAGCTCTTTCATTATCACAGTCACTCCGCTCGCCTATGGCGCAATCGCTTGCATTGCGCCGCATGCGTAATGTGAATTAACATCAATAATATTTCCAAGCTGACTTCAATTAATAGGCTTAATGAAAAAAACGTGGTCTGTCTCCTATTGTCCCCCGATTATTACTATTATTATTCAGGCGGTGAGTTGGCACTTATACCATTGGCGACGCAACGACGCCATGAGCGCTCAATTGCATCTGCAATTAAACCTTGTTGCACATTGCCGTGTGACAAAAAATCACTTCTAACTTGCAATATTGATGGGGGGTTATTTACTGGGGAATTCTTCATGTATTTGGATAAATTTTCACATCGTATGAACAATTGTTACGTTACAACTGTTCACTTCTGACACAGAATAAAAAATAAGTTTTGTAAATATTTGGGAATAAGAATGATGATTGAAAAATAATAGTTTGATTTTAAAGAGATTAATTAAAATAAATAATCAAAATAAAAATTTATTGTCTTGTTGGCACAGAATTTGCAATATTGGCATTGTTACCAATTAATTTTAGTAATACATATTATTTATATTTATATTTATTTTAACCTTTGAGATTAATATGCAAATCAACAAAATCAAATTAGCACTTGGCCTAGTTGCAGGTTTATCGTTGGCAATGCCAATGGTAGCTTCTGCAGCAGCAGACCAAGATGCAGCACTTAAAGATGCAAATAACTGGGCGCATCCACGCGGCCAGCAAAATAACCAAGGCTACAGTGCTTTGGCGCAAATCAACA
>Ga0209512_1000191_pt1 | contig 125827 bp, 182 predicted proteins | sample frozenSSSSmetaG_FD_184142 | JGI IMG/M metagenome (GOLD analysis project Ga0209512, IMG submission 184142) | Glacier valley bacterial and archeal communities from Borup Fiord, Nunavut, Canada, to study Microbial Dark Matter (Phase II) -... | ecosystem: Environmental > Aquatic > Freshwater > Ice...
TATTGACTAACTGTATCTATTGTATATGTATAGTATAACCAATACACTATTATATATAATCACACTAAGTAACAATAAAGTGATATACTATCATAATAATACTAAGTATACAATAAGTAGCATAGGTACTAAAAGTATACCACTATAATGTTGATCCAACATATTCAAGTATGCAAATTTATACTAGGTATTATTAAAGTAACATGGTATCTAAATGATACTATCAATTTTCCAGGAAAACACCTATAAAAAATTTTTTATCATATATCACACCTAATCACTACTAATAACCCAATATTATATATATACCTAATGATATATACCCAATTCACACTACCAACCTAATTCAGTATATCAACCTAATATATTAACTAATGACTCTATTCCTTTACATATATTAATCTTAGCTACATTAACATATCTAATAAATATAACTCTATTATCATACAAAATAACTAATATATAAAAATACATAGTGTCTAATCATTCATTTAAGCACACTTTAAGCATATAGCCTTTATACTATTACCTAATCATATTATAATGCTTATATGACTCTATTAAACCACTACATTATAATATCATGTAATAAGCTAATAAATAACACTATATATTAATGTAATATAACCATAATAACAACTAAAATATATTAAAAATAATTAAATAAATATCATTTAATAGTTGACAACTATATAATAACCATGATATAATGGTATTAACAACAAGGACATACGACATATACACTACTTAAACAACTAAATAATATTTATTTTTAGTATATGGTATCAAATGAATAATAATTGCATATACTAATAGTAGGTAATAAAGTATCATATTGTAACTGTAAACATGATAACATATATTCATGTAGGTGATGACCTTAAGTCATAAGTGTAATTGAATAAGTTAAATTGTGAGTGTCAATTCTTTATACTATTAAACTATATGCACATTATAGAGTATAAATGAAACTACACCAATTATTATGAAACTAATGTTAGTTAAATATCATTAGTCAACTCATATTTTAAATAACTTAATAATAATTTAAAAATGAATAATGTTTTAAAAAATAGAATTTTAGAATAGAATAATAAAAATTTGTAACATTAAAAAATTATAAAATGCATACGTGCAAACTTTAATAAATATGTTACTTTTATTATAAAACTGATTAAATCATTAGTAAAAAATTTGACTCTTTATTGTTTGTGACCACTTGTGAGAAAAACAATAAAGCTTAAAAGTTAAAATTTATTTACGATATATGCTTAATCAGTTTTATATAATTATTCATTACATAATTTTAAAAATGAGGATATAATAAATTATATCTTGATATTAAAATTATATCTTGATATTAAAATTATATTCTCTTTACAAATGCAATTTAAAAACAAATGTTAATATTCATCAAAATATAAGCTATAAAATAGCAAATTAAAAAGGAGTGTTATTAATGAAAAATACAAGTAAATTTATATCAATGTTATCAGTAAATGAGCAACAACAAATTAGGACTTTACTATTAAACTGTGAAGAGTTAGAAAATGAAGAGAATAAAATGGAAATAATAGAAAATGCTATGGATGATAGAATATGTTTATTAGAGGATTTCATAAACCTTGAATTAGTAATATCTGATAATTTACAAACAATTTGCAATGAATGGGAAATAGATTTTAAGGGTGATTTATTAGAGAATATTGAAGATGAACTAGAAATATATGAAACTATGAAACACTATATTGAATATTTAATAGAAGAGGTATTCCCAATATGGATTGATGAAAGTAAAACAGAATGTAAAGAAAATACTTCATTATATATTAATTATCAATTAAGATTAAAAAATATAGTAGAAGAGTTATAAAATTATGAAAACAATAAAATTAAATAATATTAAGGCTATAGAATTTAACGATAATTTATTCAATAATGATTTTATAATACTACAAGCAAATGAAATAGAATCTATTATATTAGATGAAGAGTTAAAAATATATACAATAGAGAATGAAGATGGATTAATATTTCAAACTAAGAAAATAAAATATATAAGACAAGATAATCAATTATAAAAAGTTTTTAGAGGATATAAACGATATATAATTCTTATATCCTCAATAAAGCTTTTATTAAGCTAAGAATTAAAAGGATGTGTATTAAATGACAAGTAAAATAACTAAAAAAACAATATTAGAAAAATTGATAAACTTTAAAGAAGTATCAGACATATTAGATATAAAAATTATAATGAGAAAAAATAATAATAAATAGGAGTGAATACAATGTTAAAATATCATAATAGTGAATGATAATATAAAGTGATTTATAACTAATATAGATCACTTTAAACAATTACATAATAATTATTAAAATGAGGGTATATATAAATTGTACCTTGATTTTTTAAATTATAATAATAAAATAAAAAGGATGTGTATTAATAATGACAAATACAAATATAAATTATAAAAGAATCAATGCATTAAAATTATTTTTAGAGGTAGAAAAAGAGGATATAAAAACTATAGAATATGACAACAATACATTTATATGTGGTAATGGTGAATATATGGTATTAACTGATTTAGAAGCTACGAAACAAGCTAAGAACTATATAAAAGAATCTTTATGGGCATTTAATAAAAATTTTATAATGAGTAATTTAAATTCAAGATTTAATAATATGGATGAGGAAATAGTAGAAAACATAATTGATATTGCTCAAGAAAAATATGAAGATGGTAACGACTCAATAAAAAGTATAATAAGAATAAATGACTTTATAAAAGATGCAATTATGTGTGACGGTAGAGGACATTTTATATCATCTTATGATGGAGAAGAACAAGAACAAGGAAATTATTATATCTATAGAACAAATTAAATATTTAAATATTTTTAAAGCACACTACAACAATTAAATAATAATTAGTGTGTTTTATAAAGTAATATTAAATATTACTAAGATTAAAAAGGTGGTAAAAATAATATGTTAAAGATATCTAATATTCAATCACTAATAAGAAAACACGACATAAGAATTCAAGATACCGACATGATGATTAATAAATACTATTCTGTAAAGAATCAATTATTATTTAAAAATAATGGTAGTGATAAAAAGATCTCAAGTTTACTAAAATTTTTACAAGGCTACTTTAGCCACTTAGATGATAATTTTATGTGTAATCATAACTGTGTTAAAGATGATAAAATAATGGATATATTTAATAAACTATCCTCAACTTATAGTGATAGTGAAGCTTTATTAAATAGTGGTATAACTTGTAATTATAACAAAGAATCATACACAGTATTAAAAACTAAAGAATTAAGATTATTAATGGTTAAAACTGAGTACTTAGAAATATTTAAAGACGTTTACTTGTCAGTTAATAAAGATACTAATTTAAATATAATCAATGTTATTAGTGAATATGGTATGGAAATACAAGGTATAATACTAGCTTTAGAATTCGTTAATGTAGATGGTAATAGAATAGAAATTAAAGATTATTTAATTAGTCAATTGGAGGTAGCATAAATGATAAATGAATTAAGAGAACTTAAACAATACTTAAGATTCTATGAAGAGGCTAGAGACAATGACAAGATGACTAAAAAGGAACAAAGAGAATTATGTATACAATATACTCAAGATAAAATTAAGGTAATAACTAATATTAGTATACCACTGGAGAAAATTAGACTTGATATGAGAAATAATAAAATTGTATGTGAAAATTATGGTTATAACAATAAAGTATCTTTAGACTTTAGATTCTATCAAAATAAATGCACTATATGGGACGGACAAAGAGAAATTAATTTGACTATTGAATAATAATTTAAAAAGTTTTTAAAGAGTATAAGACAACATAAATTATACTCTTAATAAAGCTTTTAAAAGCTAATAATATTATAAAGAGGAGTTGTATATCATGTATAAAAATTCTACATTAAAAGGATTAAACATCGAATTAAAAAGCAACCTATTAGACTTGCAACAAAATATAAAAGAATCGGCTTTAAGAAATAAAACTATAGATATACTTCAAGAATCTTTTAGAAATTCTCAAGACGATATATATTTAATACGTGTAAATATAGAAAGAAATAGACTTCTATTCACTGATAGAGCCATAACAAATATAGAATCACATATAACAATGATTAAGCAAGCTATAAGAGACTATAAAGAGCCACACTATATAAGTATCATGAATAATATTAACTTAGATGGGAGTTGTATATAATGTTAAAAGAATTATATTTTGTTGGGATTGAAGCAATAGGAGAAATAAAAGTTGTTGTTATAAAGAGTAAAGAATATGTTATGTCACATGATGATTATTGTATTAATGGTTTAAGATTCAATAAATATTATGAAAATGAAGAGGATGCAAACAAACAAGCTATAATTTTATCAAGAGGATCTTTTAAAGATAGTCCTAAATATAGAGTATATAAAAATTATTAACACTAATATAAAAACATTCTTTTATAAGATACAAATAATAATAAAATATGAGGAGTTGTATTAATAATGAGAGGTATATTAAATTTAAAGAATATAAATAGTAATAATAGCTATGAGATAGACTTAAACAAGTACAATAACACAGAGATTAAAATATTAGTAGAATATGATAACACATATGAAATAGAGACTCATGACGGTAGTGAGTACACAATATTTAAAGAAGAATTAATAACCATATAAAAGTAACCTTTTATTAGACAAATAATAAATATAAAAAGGAGCGTGTAATAAATGAAAAGATTAAGATTTGAATGGTGTTTAGGTGAAGACGTTCCAGAAATTAAAGAAGAGGATAAACAAATAAGAATTACACAACTAGATAATATGTTAATAGAATTGAAAGAAAAATTATTACTATTAAATAATGTAAATATTGAGGAAAGTGATACAAGAGATTACAGTGGATTATATTACTGTAAAACAGATAAAAGAATAAAGCCAAGATTTTCAATTAGTATGCGTATGAGAATAATTATAAGTAAAGAGGGAAGAAAAACAACATGGAACGATATTATGAGAACAGTTAACACAATTAAAGCACCATACTATGAATTTATATAACAATTCAATAATAAACTAAAGGAGCACACACAGTGAATAAATTAATAAAATCTTTTTACTTTGAATTAATAGCATCCATTACAAGCTTAGCAACAGCATATATCATTTTATGTATATTACTACCTAACATATTAAAATAATCTTAAAGGAGCGTTAAACAATGATAAATTTAATTAAAAAATCTATTAACACATTTAATAAAGAGGTTGACAAAATAAACCAGGAGACTAAAATAGACACGATGAAACAAATTGAATTAAACATATTAGATAAAATGTTACTAAAGACACAAAATTTATTTATTAACAACTAAATAATACTTGTATATTTAAAGAAAATTAGTGTATAATAATTATATAATAATTTAATAAAAAGGTGGCTGATTAATAATGATAAAAGCATTTAAACAAGAAGCAAATAATTATAATGAAATAAGGATCTTTAATTTAGAAACTGGAGAATTTAATTCATATTTCCAGGATAAAAATATAGGGTATACATTTACAGATTATAAAACTACAGTTTATGAAATGGGTTATAAATCAGTTAATGACTGCATGAAAGAATTAAAACATCGTAAATATTTAGGGGTTGAAATAGACTACAAAGAACAAAGAGAATCTGAGAAATTAGGCTGGATTAAATTAGGAATAGAAAGAATTAAAAGAGCTAAAAGAGTCAATACAAGTGATTTTGAAGACGTTATAAAAAAATTATCTATCTATGGATTAGGTTACTGTGATGCACAAAATATGATTATAACTTGTTATGAGCATGAACTTATAAATATTTAAATGTTTTAACTTGCACATTAAGAACTTAATAATAATTCTAGTGTGCAATGTAAAGCAATATTAAATATATTGTTAAAATTAAAAAGGTGGTTTTAATAATGAATAAAGAATATGTATTAAATAATGAAACTTCAAGAATTGAATTACATTTTAGTAAAGAAGAATACGCAGCACTAGACGGAGTTACTAAAGCAGAATTAAAAAGTATATGCTTATTTTCTGGAAAATCTCAAGCGTGGGTAAGTAGAACTAAAAGTGGCCATTATAAAATAATTAATTTTGCTGAAAAATTAGGTTTTGTAAATGGTGGATGCAATGGGGAAATATTAACTCATGAAGAAGTAGCAGAAAATAAGATAATTAAACAGGAAGAGCAAATAGAAAAATCAAATGCAACATATCCTGAAATAGATATAAATGATATAGAGTCATATTTAGTATCAAAGCAATTAAGTGATAATGAAAATAGTAATGCATTTTTTAGAAATACACCTATAGATCATCAACATCAGCTACAAGAACTACTACAAAGTGCTAACAATGATATAGCAGAATTAAAGAATTTAGGATGTAATAATTATATAGAATATAAAGCTAAAACTATTCTCCAGAGCTTCAAGAAAAATTATAGTAATCAATATATAAAAGTATTAACTCAAAAGGGTAATAATCCTTCATGGATGGTAACAGGGCGTGGAAATATGAATGTAAGTAGATATAATAAGAAACAAGATCAACTTTCTAATATGCAACATCAATTATCAATATTAATAGATGAATACAATGCAAAGATTAAAAACTTTAAATATCAAATTAAACATGAGAACGCACAAATTGTAAAAATTGAAATAGAAGAGACTTTAAAAAATGTTACTGAAGTATTGCTGACTAAAATTAGTAGAGAATTTGATCCAAGTGCTGTAGAAAATATATTTAGTAATCCAAGAAGTGAAATAAAAGGATATAGCTACAATGAAGAGTATTTCTTATTTAAAAATTGGGGATACTGGAGAATATACAATAAATTAGGGAATGAATTAAATGTAACTACAAGAACTATAAAAACATTAAAAGAAGCTAAAACTCACTTGTCATATATAATAAATAATGTAGCATAAGAAATTTTTTAACTAGCACATTAACAAATAAATAATAATAATATTAGTGTGCTATGTAAAGCATTTAAATGCTATTAATAAAAAGGATGTGTAAATAATGATAAATGTATTATGTAATAGTTTTAATAGTAAAGAGGCACACTGGCACATGTTAGTAAATAAGAATTTAAAAGGTATTAAGGCCTTAAAAGACTCTAAGCTATGTAATATATATCAGTTAGATAATAGCCTTATAATTGAAGTACCCGCTATTATGGAAACAATGAAAGAAGTACAAAGCATATATAATGCAGCTATAAACAATAAGAATTATAAAGTAGTATTTGCAGATCAATATAATTATTGTAAAAACTTTATTCTAGGAGGAATTTAGTAATGAATAGAAAATTCAATTTAATTGGTTTTACATCTCCTGAAAATTTAACATTAACAGAAGCTAAAAGAATTTTAGGAAATTCAATTAATAAATTAATTCCAGGAACTTCTATTAAATTTAATGGTTACGGTAATGGAATTAACTTCACTATAGAAAGATTAAGATAATAGCATAAAATAAAGATTCTATTAAAATTTTAGGAGGAATATATAATTATGGCACAAAGATATAAAAGCACATTTGAATTCTTTGATATGGAAGAACAAGCAAAAAGATTTTGTGATATTGAAAATTTGAATAGTTATATTAAAAAATATCACAAGGCACATTATACTCCTTGGAGTAGTCAAGACGGAAAAGAGAATAAATTTGTAGCATGGTATGTAACAAAATAAAAACCTAATTCTAGTAGAGTCTAAGAGCTTAATTAATAACAAGCTTGTAATTATCCCTAAGAAGTAATTCAAATCATCCTGGGACGTTATAAGCTTGTTATAATACATAATAACTAAACAATACTTTAAGGATGTGAATAAATGAAAAGAAAAAACAGGAAACTAAAAAAGCTTAACAAATACACTACAATGAAACATAATAGCAGTATGTCTGTAAAAGAATTTTTTATAAAATTATGTGAAGTAGAAGAATCAACTCTGGAATGGTGGGACGATAATTCATTAACAATGTAATAATAATTTATTATGGAGGTTTATTCATGGAGAATTTATCAACTAGGAAATTATATTATGCTAAAGAGAAATGTTATGGTAGTCTTTGTACTTTCATTTTTTATGGAATATGTAGAATAGATAATACAGAACTTGAAGAATTTACAAACGTATTAAAAGCTCTAGGACTTGACAAAATAATTATAGACAAAGATATTGACAGCAAAGTTTTTGTCATAGAAGCAAAATAATAAAAGAGGTGTAATTAAATGAATGATTATAAAGATATTACCGAGGAAGAATTTAAGGATAGTATATTAGTAGATAAGATAAAATGGTTATGCTCTGCTAAGATAATTGAAGCTATTCCATCGGATAAAAAGAAACATGACTTAAAAAAGATTCTTAAAAAGGAAAGAAGTAAATATTTAAATGATAAATTTATACTAAAGCAAATTGACTATATAATAAATTATAATAATCTGAAAGAGGTGTATTAAATGTGGCATCCAGTAATTGCCCATATAGAAAGTGGAACGAGAATTAACAATGCAATTCATGAACTAGAAGAAGCATTATACCAAGAAGACACATTATGTTTTAATATGGATCAAGAAAAAACTTCTCAAATTAAATTAGCAATGGAAATATTAAAAGGAAATAGAAATGATTTAATTTAAAATATCCAATAAAAACACGATTTTATAGTATTTAAAAACTTACTCTAGAAATTATAGAGGGTTGTTAAATTATAAGTATTTTATTTACTTTAATTGAAACTATTATTTAATTAAAACGTATATTGTATAATATGGGATATATAAAGCAATATCTTATAATTTCAACACGTCTGTAATAATTTACAAACAAATTAAAGGAAGTGATTATATGGAAATGGACGTAGGATTTATAGCTATGATGGAAGAGGAAAAAAGAAGAAAAGCTAATAAGAAATTAATAGAAATTCAAGAAGAACAAGAAGTCGAGGAATAGGAAGAATAAAAAATAAATTACCTCTGGCTTCATTTAAATTATTAAAGTTGGGGGTATATCCTGGGGAGGATATGAAACTATGATAATAGATTTTTTAACTGCTACAAACTATGAGAGTAATTTTAAGAAGTTAGGCGCAAATAAACAATATCAACATTATGCAATACTTAATCGTATAGATGATGAGCCAGACGAGTTTACACTAAGCATAGATATTGACATAGATGCAAAAGGCAATGACCATAGCACAATAATTAAGATGCATAGAAACGTAGCTAGAGAGCTTATAACAGATAGTACAGAAAGATTCTAATATAAAAAGAGAGTAGCAAATGTGTGCTATTCTTAACTTAACAATAAAAAGGAGGTGCGAATAATGAGTGAAATTATAATAAGAAGATCTGACATATGGATGGCTAATTTATCAGGAGATGAAGGAAACGTTTTAAAAGGTATTCATCCAGTATTAATTATAAGTTGTAAGAAATCTAATAATAGTACTACTTTGGTTAATGTTTGCCCTGTGACAAGCACTTTAAAGAGCAACATTACAAATATACCGATAGGAGCTGAAAGTGGACTCTTGCATGAATCTGTAGTGTTATGTGGTCAAGTACAAACAATAAGTAAGAAAGATTTATTTAAAAAAGTAGGATTTGCAAAACGTCAACTCATGGATTTAGTAATAAGAACAATAGTAAAACAAATTGAAGGTAAAAATAATGAATTAAGTATTACACAGAAAGAAAAATTAGATTATATGTTAAAGAGTATTAAGAAATTAATTAGTTTCAAAATTAAATATAATATTATAGATGTTGAAATAGATGAGCAAATAGAAAATTCATTTTTAGAAATTAAAGATTATTGTAATTCTATTAATATTGATTACAATGGTTTAGGAAACTTAGAAATATTTAAAATACATCAAAAATCAAGAGAGAAAATAAGAGTAACGCAATTTAAAAAAGATTATATAACAGCAGTTAAATTGTCTGAGGAATATTTAAAGAGTTTATATGAAATAGATTATACTGTATATGGTAATGAAATTTGTTCAGAATTAGAATGGGCATTGTATAATCTTTCTTTAGCAGTAAAGAAACTAGGAGAAATTGAAAGAAGTTATAAGTTAGCAAAACAAGCATTAACTTTCAGTACAGAAGAAAATAGTAATAGAATATTAACATACTGGCTAATAGGAGAATGTTGTAACTTAATGGGATCTGAATATAAAGAAGAAGGAATTAACGTATTTGAGAAATGTATATCTTTTTATAAAAGTGTTGGAGAGAAAAAATATGAAATACTATCACAGTTTAATAAAGCAAAACTATTAAAAGATATAAATAGCATGGAAGAATTAATTAAAGAATATGAAATGACACAATTTAAAAACGTGTTGCATACATTTGGAGATATGGAAAATGATGAAGTTCTTAAAGAATTGAAAATTGAATTAAATAATACTTTCTAAGATTCAAAGTGTGGGAGCGGATGTTTTTTAAACTCTCCCACAAATAAAATAATAGGAGGTAATCTCAAGATGAAGATTACAAAACGTACAAAGAACATAGTAATGGCAATGTGTCTTATTGCTATACTAACAGCAGGTGTAAGCACAACTAAAGGAACAGTTGTTACAGGGGGCACAGTAACAACACAGGGAATAGATCCACCAATAAACTAACCAAGTGCAGTCTTAGTCTTTCCTGCAATATCAAAGAAAGACTAAAATTTTAAAAGGGGTGAAAAAATTGAATAAAGAAGTGTTGGAGAAATTATGTAAAGAATATGGGTTTTCTTTTTCTATTATGGGTAAATATATTCAAATTGTAAGTAAGAGAGACACATATTATATATTGGATATGAATCATGAAGGAAGAAGAATTAAATTGTTTCACCAGAATATATATGCAAGCGCTGGATTCCACAAACATGGAGAACATGAAAGTCTTAAAAATATATTTGCTAGTATTTTTAGCCATGATAATATCTACAATGTTGGTAGCAGAAACAATAAATTAACTAGAATGACAGAATTATTTAATCAACTTCACAACACTCCAGCATAAATAAATAATAATTGTAGCAAACAATCGAATAATAATGTATAATATAAGATAAAGAGGGCACAATATTAATATACAAGAGGTGAGAACATAATGGAAGATCATTTTCTACTATTCCCAATACTGATTTTAGTAGGTATACTTTATGTAGCATGGTACATTATAAAATTGATATGGATTACGTTAGGATTAATATTTATACTAATAAGAAAAATATATCGAAAAATTATGAATAAAAATGTAGAAGGAGTGAATAATAACAATGTTATTAGATGAGTATCTTGAATATCTAAAATCTACAGAAGGTAAGAGCTCTGGAACAATTACACAATATCACAACAGCATGAAGCTATTTATGAATTATATGAAAGAAGATAAATACAGCATCACCAGAGAATCAATCAAAAAAATTAAAATATCTGATATTTATGGATTTTTAGCTACAATATCAGAATCTAATTCAGGAAGCTCCAGAAGAAATAAGATATCAGCATTAAAATCATTCTTTGAGTATTGTAAAGAGATTGAATTAGTAAAGCATAATATAATTGTAGACATAAAGAAGCAACCAAAAACTCCAAGACGAATTCCTAAATATTTCAACCTAGATGAATGTAAATTATTAATAAGTTCAGTAGGCAAAAGAAATCTAATTAGAGATAAAATGATAATAATATTATTTCTATCTACTGGATTAAGATTAACAGAATTAATTAACCTAGATATAAATTGTGTGATTGACAACAACTTAACAATAATCGGCAAAGGAAATAAAGAGAGGCCAGTGTATTTGAATCAAAAAATAATAACATTGTTAAAAGAATATCTATTAGAAAGAGGAGAATCAGATTCAAACGCATTATTCCTTAGTGAGCGAAATAACAGAATTTCTAAGAGTGCAGTACAGAATTTATTAAGAAATGCAATAGACAGAGCTGGATTGAAATTAGAAGGTGAAACTGACGTCCTAGTGCATGTTTTAAGACACTCGTTTGCTACAAATGAATATCAGAATGGAACAGATATTAGACTCCTCCAGGAAGTGCTAGGACATGAAGATATAGGAACGACTCAAATTTATACACACGTTAATAAGAAGCAAATGGAAAATCAAGCAGAAAATTCTATAATGAGTAGTATAATATAATGTAAAAAATTGGTATAATCAAGTCGAACGAATTTATGTTAATATTACGTAAAATAGATTGACAAAGTAACAATTAAATAATAAAATAATAAAGAGGATGTGTTAATAAAATGAATGAGAAAATAGAATTATTAAAAGAATTAATTGAGAAATCTGAATTAACCGTACAACAAAAGATAAACAAAATCATCCAGACACTAATAAGAACAGAAGATCCAATTAAAGCTAGAATATTGAGTAATGAGATATTAGATGGTAAATTTGATAAGTTAGAAAATCAAAGTATTTTAAATTTGGTAACAGCATTTAATGATAACGAATCAATAGTAGTAAGCAATCAAACAGAATACAATGATGTTAAAGAAGATACCCTATTTAATAAAAATGATTCAAACGAAAACAAAGCAATCAAGACATTAGAGTATCAATTGAAAGTAATGCAATCTCAGATGGAATCCTTAGAATACAATAATAATAAAAAGATGAAAGAACTAGAAGAATTAAACAATAAACGAATAGACGAACTAACTAAATCAAATAATGAATTGTCTGGATTAAATAGTAGATTAGTTGCAAGATTAAGTTTAACTAAAAATTCTAAACTGATTGAAGTATCAGATGAAAGTATTAACGAATTATATATTAGAAACTTAGAAACAGCAGTAACTGAATATGAAGAAGCGTTTATCGTAAAAGGAATAGTTCCAAAGACTTATTACAAATTAAATAATAGAGAGGGAGAATAAAAATTATGAGAACTCAAAAATATTCTAAATTATATATTACTATTTATGACGAATTAAATAATAAGGGAAATGTTATTAAAAACATTCTAAAAACTGAAAAGGAATTAGATATTGAATTATTAGATTGGAAAGATGAACAGTTAGTTATTTTCTTAAAGAAATTTGAATCAATATCTCCAGTAAGTTTAAGAAAAAATTTAACGATATTAAGAGAGTTTGCTAATTATATTTGTAAAGAAGAAAATCTTGAATGTCCTATATTTACATTAGAAGAATCTGTTTTTATGAGTTTGATTGATACAGATAAATTGTTATCCGTAACATTATCTTATGAACAGTTTCAGAACATCAGAGGACAGCTAGGAATGGCAGGTATAGGAGAAACAGTAAACTACAGAGATAAGCTTATTTTTGAACTCGCATGGTTTGGCGTTACTGAAGATGAAATGAGAATGTTAAAAGAGTCTGATATAGAATATGTTGATAATAAAGGAATGGAAGTTGCTATATTAAATCTAAATACTGGTAAAACTGTAAGAATTGATGATCCAGAAGTTATTGATGATATTAAAAAATGTATAGTAACAGATTCAATTACTAGAGTCGCTAAAGATGGCAGATTTAAAACTACTGGATACAGAGATTCAGAGTACCTACTAAGAGCTGGAAAATCAGGTGGAACATCTCCTAATTCATTCTTTGGTAAACCTGCTACAGCACTAAAAGGAGCTTTTGTTAAACAAGAAATAACTTGTGATGGAATTAATGTCTTTGATTTGAGCTTAGACGATATTAGGAGGAGCAGACTGGTGCTGTTACTAAATAAAAAGAATGAAGAGTATTTTAACTTTGAAACTGTTGCAGCAATATATAATCTTAAGACAATTTCTGCGATTAGATGGTACCGAGAAATAGCTGCAATGAAATATCCAGAGGTAAAATAATGAAGCCTGGAACAACACTAATATTATTAAGTTTAGTGTTGTTCTTAGTCAGCATCAACAATCAAATAATAATAAGGGATGGGGATAAATGATGAAAGAATTTAATAATAAAGATTTTGTTAAAACTGAAAAATACGTAGCTATAACAGGAGACAATTTTGACTCAGATAGACAATTTGAAATAGAAGTTGATGGAGTACAAATAACGTTATGTATGGATGAACAGAATAGGCTCATTCAGATACTCTCAGCCGATGGAGAAGTTATTAGTAGTAAGAATACCAATGTAGCTAAAAAGTGCCTACAGAGAGTCGTTACAACGTCTAGAGAGGCTACATATACCGACAAGCAAGAAAGGTTCTGGTCGTTCTACCTAGATGATATAAGACCTAATTCAAAATGTCCTAAAGTAGATAATTCCACTATGTATGCGATTCAAGCTTTGGATTGGGAGACAATAAAGTTAGAATTAACCAAATGAATTATATCGGAATATTGACAATTAAATAATAAATTTGTAGAATAAATAGTCAAGTAGGAAATTATTGTAAACATTATTATTATATTGTACCGATTGACTATAACAAATTTAGAATATATATTATGTTATAATAAAATATAAAGTTTATCAGACGTGCATGGTATAATAAAGAAAATAATTTATATGAAAGAAGGAATTAATAATGGATCACACAATATTAGCAACATATTTTAATGGAGATAATTATAGTTTTGATTGGTTAGAAAATGATGAAGATACAGCAGAATGGTTAGATGAAAGTAAAGACAAGTATACTCAGATAGAAATTATTAAAGTTAATGTTATGGAAGTAATATATCAGTCTAAAGATATGGAGGAATAATATGAAAAGTATAATTAATTATGTTTCTAATTTTATTAAAATGATAAAAGATTTACCAGATGAAATGTTATATGTGCAACTAAATAATGCGGGGTTAGTGACTCCGACTGTAAAAATGAGTAATAAGGAGCCATTTCTTACTAAAGAAGAAATTATAAAAGTTAAAAGTATAAAAAATATAACCATATTATAAAAGTAGTTTTCAAGTTAAATTATAAGGAGGTAAATAATATAATGGAAGAATCGGGAACATCTTTAAATTGGAAGAAAATAAGAGCTGAAGAATTATCGAGGAAAGGTTATTCCCCGGAAGATATGGGATTATTAGAATTACTTAAAGAAGATTGTTTAAATGTAGATATATTAAAAATGTACCTTGAAAGATATATCCATAATAAAGTTATGTATGAGAATGATAGTAAAAAGTTAAGAGATAAAATACACATCAAATGCAAAATTATGAATGAATGGATTACAGAATGGAGCGATTTTGATTCTGTATCATGGTATCAGGAAGGACTAGATGAATTAAGTAAAATGATTGGATCATTACAGAGATTAACTTAAAAATGAGGAGGACTAAATGATAATTAAATGTGGTAGAGAAGAGTTTGATTTAAATGAAAAAGATGTAATTTTAGATAATGGATGTTGCTTTCAGATATTAACCAGAGAGACAGGAAAAGGATGGAATAAGTATGCTCCTATAATAGCTAAACGCCTCGCAAATAAACTGATTAAGAATGGTGATTTATGTTTAAAAGAAGCTAAGGCAAATAGAAATCTATATTATAGAATAAGTTAAAAGAGAGAGGAGGATATTAATGAATAAAAGTGAAGCATATATTTCGATGGAACAAGGTAAAAAGATTACACATATATATTTTGATAGTGACGAGTTTCTATATATAAAAGATGGAATTATGTATACAGAAGATAATTACAGATTTGATAATAGAGATGATGGTTATGATGGTTGGAAAGATAGAAATAGCGAATCATTTCAAAGAGATTGGAATATCTATTAAAAGAGAATTTTTATAAGAAAGGAGAAAAAACAAATGTTTTTAAACTTATTTAATAGTTCAAAAAGAGATCAAAATATTCAAAATGAAAGAAGTAAAATATATAATGAAATATCTATTATAAATAAACAACTTCATGATATATATAATCCTTCCCCAAAAATAAAACCTTGGAGATATAGATTAAATGCAGTACCTACTGATTATGAAGAATTTACTATAAGATATCTTGAGAATTTAAAAATGAATGAAGTTTTGCACAATAAACCAGAGTATAAAGAATATGGATTGATGAATGATAGTAAAATGAATTTTGAAGAATTAGATAATAAATTACAATTAGACACTGATAATAAATATAAGTTATTTGAAATTATAAATGAGCATCAATTAGACGATTTTGAAACTCAAATGTGGGCTGAATCTGCAATTAAAGATATTCATGTTATAAAGATAAGTGAGCAAGAAAAAGATGAATGTAGGCATAAGTATGGATTAGCTAAAATAGATGATAAGCAACTAGAAACCATCAAACAATTAAATTCAGAGAAAGAAAATTTAGAAAAACAATTAAACTTGTTACGTAAATTATAATTATAAAACAGGTATTTTATATTAAGGAGGATGAGAAAATGAAATATAAAGTATTAATAGAAATTCAAGGAGAAAAAGATTGCTATAATTGTCCCATAAATGAATCAGTCGGTGGATATGGAAATACAAAATGTAATTTGCAAGGTGATATGATATTTGATTATGATAGTAAAAATTATGGTAAATCAGATAAGGCTAAACAATTAGAAAAATGTCCATTAAAAGAAATAGAATAATTTAAAATGTTAATTTTATGGTATGAATAATAAAACTAAAATAAAAATTAGGAGGGGTTTAAATGTCAATTTATGAAATGGTTAAAAAGTTAATAGGAAGTATAGAACCGTATGGAGATTCAGGTATTGATGAAAAACGTTCAACTAATCTTGAGGAACACATAGACCTTGTTTTTGGTTTAGTTACTGACTTAATTAAAACGGCAGATTTTAAAAATAGAGGTGAAGCTAGTATACAGAAATTAGGAATAGCAGCTAACGATGCCCTATTGGAAATAAAAAATTCGATTGATAATAATATTGGATAAAACTATTATTTTAATATAGGAAGGAGTTGTTAATGAATGGAGTATCAATGTCCTCTGTGTAAGGAAATGTTAATTAAAACAAATGATGACTATAAATGTACTAATGAAGATTGCAATATGAAAAGAGCTGGAAAAATAAAGATAAGAGAAGATTATCAAGATATTTTTATTGAAGATAAATTGACTAATAGAATTACGAAAGAAAACAAATTATGTACCATATTTAAAATAACAAATTAATTTTAAATAACATTTGACAAATGAATAATACTTATGGTAAACTAAGGATAACGAATTAAATAATAATTGAAAGGAGATAAAAAAATGAAAGAAAGAGTAATGTGTATGGCAGGAGAACTTGGATTTAATATAGAGCAGAATGTTTGCCACGTATATTTAATAAAAGATGAAAATAGAAGACACTATAAAGGATATACAAAAGCATATATGTTTTTATATAGAAGATTAAAAGCAATTAAATAATAATAAAGGAGAGGAGAATATTATGGAAAACGATCAATTACAAATATTTAATAATGAGGAGTTCGGACAGATAAGAACTATTACAGAAAATGGAGACACTTGGTTTTTAGGAAAGGACATTGCTGGAACTTTAGCATATAAAGATACATCAGATGCATTAAAGAAACATGTTGATGAAGAGGATAAAATGGGTAGGCAAATCGCCGACTCATTAGGAAGACAGCAAAACACTATCTTTATAAACGAGAGTGGAATGTATAGTTTGATATTTAAGAGCAAACAACCTAAAGCTAAAGAATTTAAAAGATGGGTAACTTCAGAAGTATTACCATCTATTCGTAAAACCGGTGGATATGTAGCTCCCAGCATTGCAAGCAAAGACACTTATATATTAGACTTAGCCAAGTCAATGCAATTAACTAATCAAGTTGTACAAGGAATATTGACATCAGTAACTAAGATGGAAGAGTTTGTTAAAGATAGTCTTAATGCAAAAGATATTCAAATAGATAGAGCATCAGAGTTAATTGGATTAAGAAGTAAGAACACAATGATGTTATCTGGTGCATTAAAAGAGAAATTAGAAGACCTCACAGGGGCATATGTTTCTGCTACGTCTGAATTATATAAGAAGATTAAGAAATTAGTATTTAAAGAGTTTCATGTATTTAAATGGGAAGAAATTGCAATAGGAAAATATAATAGAGTTTATGCATTTATAGATTCTATAGAAGAAATATAACAATTAAATAATAATTAGGGGGAGAATATTATGATAAAGAATAACTGTAGAGACTGCATGACCAGAGAACTCGGATGTCATTCAAATTGCATTACATATAATAACTTTACTGCTGCACTCCAGGAGAAGAAAGAACATAAGCTAGATCAATTTGATAGCTACAAAAGAGATAGACTTATTCAAGAGAATGAGTACAGAATTAAAATAGGTAAGGCTACATTAGGCAATAGTAAAAATTTTGCAAACTGTTAACAACTAAATAATAATTGAGGAGGTAATATATTATGAAAGATAAATGGATGTATAATTTAGATGGTGGAGATATATGGTATGGCGAAGAGTTTGATACAAAAGAAGAAGCAATTAAAATTGGTAGAGAAGAATCGGAAGATGATACTTTTAGAATAGGACAGATTAAAGAAGTTAAGCCAAGTGGGGTAGATGTTGATTATATATTAGAAAATGTAGCTGAGAATACAACAGATGATGTTGGAGAAATTGGAGAAGATTATCTGTGTGATGTTACTAAAGAAGATAGAGTAGAATTAGAAGAAAAGTTAAATGTAGTATTATTTACATGGATGAAAAAATATGGGTATGAGCCTACATTTTTTCTAATTGATAATGAAGAGGTAATCATATGTTAAAGGACTCTATTAATAAATCTGCTAAGAAACATGGAATTAATCCATATGTGTTAGCACAAATTATTCAATCAGAATCAAGTTGGGTAATTCCATACGAAAATAAGTCCATGTGGAATAAGATCAAATTATTCTTTAGTAAGATATTTAAAATTAATAAGGAAGTTAAATCACAGGAGACTTTTGGTCTTGGACAATTTTCTAGAAGTCAAATAGATAAAAATAATGATTTTAGGAGGTAATATTTATTATGAGTGAATCAAATAATGAAGTAAGAGGACACTTATGTGAGGGATTAAAGAGATTCCAGGAGAACTCCACTTATTCGTGTATACCTAAATTTAATAAAGAGGGTGAAGTTGAGGGGTGTGATGCGACAAATGAAATTAGAATTATATTTTGTCCATTCTGTGGTGAGAAATTAATTGAATCGAAAGAATATAAATATACTTGTGTTGAATGTAAAGATACATGGAAATCATATGATAAAAATATAATATGTTGTGACGAATGTTATAGTGGTGATTTAACAATAGAAGTGATATAAAACATGTCTTTTAAAAGAAGGAGGAAATGGTATGTTAAATAGTGAGTTAATTACAAAGTTAGAAGAATTAGATCCAAATGCAGAGATTATTGTTTGGGAAGGCTATGATGCTGGATGTACTACTAGAGAATTTCAAATTAGTTCAGGTATATTCTTTGATACAAATCAAAAATATTATTTATTGGAGGCATAGTATGAATAGATTAATTGAATTAACAGACTTATTAAAACAAGCCTCGGCAGCCTATTATAATTCTGATACTAGTTTTTACACTGACAAACAGTTTGACGCCCTCCTTGACGAGCTGAAGGCACTAGAAACATCATCAGGAGTAGTATTATCAGGTAGTCCAACAAGTAATGTAGGATATGAAGTCAAGTCAAAACTAACTAAAGTTTCTCATTCAATTCCACTCCGTTCACTTGGTAAAACTAAAACAATTAAAGATTTAGAATACTTTCAAGGCAGTCAAGATTGTGAGTTAATGCTTAAGGGGGATGGACTTACAAATGAAATTATATATGACAATGGAATATTAATTCAGGGTAGCACCAGAGGAAATGGAGAGATAGGAGAAGATATAACTCATAATGTAAAAACTTACAACAAAATACCTTTAACTATTGATTTCAAAGGATATTTAAAAGTTGTAGGTGAGGCCGTAATATTTGATGAGGATTTTACAATAGTGAATGAAAAAGCTGGAGGAAAGTATTCTAATTCAAGAAATCTAGTAGCAGGAAGTGTGAGACAATTAGATTCTAAAATATGTGCTGCTAGAAATGTAAACTTTATGGCTTTTGGAATATTAGAAATGAAAATTGATGGAGTAGACAAAAACTATAATAAGTTTCATAAGCAATTAGAATTTTTAGGTGACTTAGGTTTTTATGTTGTACCTCATGTTATGACTGAGAAGAAAGATGATTTAGAAGTTATTATAGATAGTATGAAAGAATTAGCAAAACAAATAGGAGTTCCTATTGATGGAATGGTATTGAAGTTTAATGATATTTCTTATGGAGAAAGTTTAGGATCAACTTCACATCATCCATTAAATGCTATTGCTTTTAAGTTTTATGATGAAGAATCTGAAACTGAATATATTACTACAGAATGGAATACTTCACGTACAGGACAGTTAAACCCAGTAGCTATATTTCAACCTACAGAAATAGAATCTTCTATAGTGGAAAGAGCTACACTTCATAATGTAGATTATTTTAGAGAGTTACAATTAGGTAAAGGAGATATTATCACATTGATAAAAGCTAATCAAGTTATTCCTAAAGTAACAGGGAACTTAACGAGAAGTAATACTGAATTAATTCCTGAAGAATGTCCGGTATGTAATAGTAAAACAGAAGTAAGATTATTAAAAACTGCTCATGTATTATTTTGCACAAATGAAGATTGTCCATCTAAAAAAGTAGCTCAGTTTGAACATTTTTGTAGCAGAGATGCTATGAATATTTTAGGACTTGGAGAGGCAATAATCGAAACATTTATAAATATGGGGCTCCTAAGTAATTTGCCAGATATTTATAGATTGCAAGATTATAGATTTAGGATAATTGCTCTTGAAGGATTTGGAGAGAAATCATATAACAAGATAATTCAAGCTGTTGAAAATTCAAGAGTATGTAAGTTAGAAAATTTTATATATGCTTTAGGAATCCCAAATGTTGGTAAAGGTACTGCAAAAGATTTGTGTAATTATTTTAAAGGCTCTTTTAATAATTTTATAGAGGCTATAGAAAGCAATTTTGATTTTTCTAATATAAAAGATATAGGAGAAATTACAAGTGAATCTATCTATTTATGGTTTACTGAAGATGTTAAAGATGATCTCTTTGAGTTAGTTCAGTATATTGAATTCAGCAAAGAGAAAATTGCAGAAGTAAACACTAAAGGAATATTTGCAGATAAGAAGATTTATTGTACCGGAAGTTTTGCTTCACATAAGAAAGACGAATTAAAAGTTATTGTAGAAAGTTTAGGAGGAGAGTTTGCTTCAGGATACGCTAAGTCTCTTGATTATTTAGTAGTTGGTTCCTTAAAAGGTAGTGGTAAAGTTGCAAAGGCCGAGAAAGATGGAGTTAAAGTATTAACCGAGGAACAATTTTTAGAAATGATTAAATAAAGGAGGCCATTATGGTAAAGAAAGTAATAATAGAAAAAGATGATGAACGGAAAATGTTAAAGTGGGATGAGGAAAGACTTAGTGTTTTCAGGGAAAGATATAATACTCTTGGTGCTGAAGAAACAGAATATGTTATAGGTTTAGATATTGCTAGTACGGATTCTGTAGATTGCAGTGGAATGTGTCATTTCAAGATCGTTGATGGAGAATATATTTTTGATGGGGTTGTTACATTATGATTTACACGCATAATTGCAGAAATAAGGAATGTGATAATTTCGGAGATTTTGACTTAGATTTAGCTATGAGGGAGATTCCATTGAAGGAATGCCCAAAGTGTCACCAGAGCGTCATTAGAGTGTATAAATCAGTTAATGTAGATTTATCATTTAAAGGATCGTACAATTCCACTAGGAAGTAAAAGTTAGTACGTCATCCTATGAGAATATGATGAATTAAATTAAAGGAGAAAAAATTATGCAAGAAAGTATTTTAAATGAAACTACAGATACAGAAAAATATTGGTGTGTAATTAGACTAACCGACAAAGATGGAAATATAACATATAGATGTGATGAGCATGACACACCATTTTGCAAAGAATTAATAAATGCAAAACAGTATGAATATTTCTTAGAGGATGAGCTTGAGGCATCAATGCAAAGTTTTTCTTATGGATTAGATTTAAATAATTTTAAAATAGAGATTAAAAAAATCAGAATTAAATATGAGATTATAGAATTTTAGTTACGTAATACAAATATAGATGATAAAACATCTTATAAAATTTATGTTTTAAAAGAATATAAAATAAATACCAAATTATTTCAATTATTCTATTGACAATTAAATGATAATTTAGTATTCTTAATACAAGGGAATAATTACTAATAAAGTTGAGGAGGAAAGGAATGAGAATTGTAGTCGGTGAAAGTTATAAGGTGGCAAAGAATAGACACACATATTACGGTAGCTGCGATGATATAAAAGCTCTGGAGGGTAAAGCAGTTAAAGTGGTTAAGATATATGATTATCCAGAGGAAGAATCTCCTTATGATATTGAAGATCTAAATGGAGAAGTACATACTGTTGAAGCTTGTAATTTACAAGAATTAAATAATAATTTAACGGAGGTATAAAAATGAATATTATAGTAGGAAATAGTTACAGGGTAGTAAAAAATAGAGATAGTCAATATGGCGGATGTAATGATATAAAATTAATAGAAGGCATGATTGTCAAGGTAACAAATTCTGATACTAATTTCCGAAGAGAAGGTTCTTTTGATATTACAGATGAAAAAGGAGGAGAACACTGTTGCGAGGCATGTAATTTAACAGAAATAAATAATAATGAGGAGAAAAAAGTTATGAAGAAAATATTAAAAGTATTATGTGTGAATAATGGTTTCTACAATTTAAGTAATAGACAATTTTGTACAGAGGGAAGAGAGTATAAAGTAATCGAAGAAACAGACAAAACTCTTACAATCCTGGATGATGGAGAATATGAAAATGAAGTAGAGTTTAGAAGTAATAAATGGTTTGAGTTACTATATGAAGAAAAGGAGAATGTTGTTGTGAAAATGTTTAAAATAGGAGATAAAGTAAAAATAGTAAATAAGGAAATAATGCTATCAAGTATTGTAGAAGTAAATATAGGAGATACAGCAGTAATTGAAAAAACTTTAGGCTTTGACAATGAGTATAAAATAATAATGGATAAAGATAATGATTGGTGGTATGCAAAAGCTGAAGAGTTAGAATTAATTATAAATAATCCTAAGTTTGAAATAATAATTGAAGGGGATACAACTACAGTAAGGTTAGATGATGGTGTTGAAGGCGTAGCAAGACGTTACTACAAGGATGAATATAGTAGAGGGTTTGGAATAGTTGCAGCTCTATCAAAAGCTTTAGACATAGATTTAGTAGCTGAAGTACTAAAAGTTGTTAAGTCGTATGATAAACCTACAGTGGAAGAAATTAAGGCATTTGCAGATAGAACTGCATTTAGATACAATAAATTTAAAGTAGGGGATATTGTAACAGGGTTAGATGATGGTACAGAATGGGGTATTACAAATATAAATATGACTAAGGGAAAAGTTATACAGGCTAGATTAAGATTTGTTTGTATTGAAGTATTAGAACATAAAGATAAAAGTCAAATAGGATATATAAGTGGAGAAATTGAATCTAAATACTTTAAATTAGTAGAAACGAAAAAAGATCCTAAATTTGGAATTGGAGATATTACTATTAGTAATAAAACTACTGGAGAAGTAATATATAAAGGTAAAGGAAATATAACTTCAGACGTATCGTTTAAAAAGACAATTTTAAAGGAAGGAGTTAAGATAGAGCCAATAACATTTAAAAAGGGTGACAAGGTAAGGATTTGGGAAGGAATAGTGGTTGATCAGAAATATGATGGGGAATGTCAAGTTACATCGGATATGAGAAGGTATATCAACAAAGAAACAATAATAGTTGGAGAAAAATATCATAACACTAGATTTGAATTAGAAATAGATGGTGGTGATTGGTCATGGAGTCCTAGTATGCTTGAGTTAGTTAAAGAGAAAGAGTTAAAAGTTGGAGACAGAGTTTACTATAAGAGTATGAATGGAACATATGCTGTGTGTGAAATCAACAGAATAAAAGGAAAAGAGGTATGGGGAAAATGGTCTGGTAAATACTTTGATACTATAGAAGAGTTGCCTAAGACAATAAATGAATTTGAAGAGGTCAGAAAGAATTCAGGTAAAACATTTGTGCAGTTGTTTCAAGTTAAAAAGCTCATTTTAATAGATGATACTAAACCAAAAAATCCAGTAATAAGATGGTAACAATTGAATAATAATTAAAGTTTGAGGGAATATCGATTAATATATCTCCTCAAATAAATAAAAATAAATTAGAACTGATGTTCTGTTTCGACAAATTATTACTTAAATTAGGTATATAATATAATTATAACTAATAAATAATATCTTAGGAGGAATGATTATGATAATAAAAGATCTGGTAGAATCTGATTATGAGGAAAAGTATAGTAGGCTAAGTGCAAGTAGACAGTTAAAATATCAAATAATTGACAATGAAATAGAAAAGGAAGATCAGGAATACATAGTTGCTATTGATATGGATGAAGAGAATGAGGTAGGGCATATCATAAAAATGCACTATGATGATAGAGGATATTTAATTACAGATGGTGCAGAGATGTTCTAATGTAGGGGCTGCTAGATGGGAGAAGTTTAGCAGCCAGATTGTAACAATAGTTTGAGAAATAAATAATAATTAAGGAGGTGACTATATGTGTGAACATAAATGGGTATTTCAAGAATCATCATATGCTCATAGCTTTGGAAGTTATAATGATGTATTTGACAGGGTAGATACTTATTATTGTGAAAAATGTTTAGAGATGAAGGAAGTTAATGCTAAACATGAAAATGCCAGAAGTGCGCCATATTGGTATAAGAAATAATATCTTATCAAATGAAGATTTTAAAAGATTAATAAAGGAGGGAACATTACAATGAAATATTATGTGAAAGATTTAGAAGAAAAGAGCAATCCATATCCTTGTACAAATTGTAGTCATGGAAGTGGAAGTTATAGTAATGGAGAAGATAAAAATGGAAAGTACATTGAATCTAAGAGTTGTAGGGATGATGGAAAATGTTCGGAATATAAAGAATACAACGAGAGAAAAGCTCTTAATCAAAATATTCTACTTTAAAAGTTGAGTTTTATTGTATATAAAAATAATTTAAAATATCTTTAGGAAACTGTTGACAACTAAACAATAATTTAGTATTATATAGGTAAGGGTTTATTTTGTAAGGGAGGGATTGCATGGTAATGGTAAGAGGATCACCTGGAGGGTTGAAGTACAATTAGATAATACTTGATGAATTAAAATATAGGGTAGCAACCTCATAGCTGAAGGAGTAAAGGATATGAATAATACATTCGAAGTTACAGGATTAATTACGATGGGGAAAGAGTCAGAAAAATTTAAACCTTATTCAACTACAACATCTGTAAAAGGATGGACTACAGAAGTATTTCAACCTACTTTAGTAGCTGGATGCAATCGACACTTCACAAGAATAAAAGGATTCCATAAAGCAGATGGCACTGGAAAAGTATTTACACTCTCTAAAGGTGAGTTTGATGAAAAGACAAAAGAAAAAGTTAAAGGAACAAAATTACAAATTACATGGGCAGATAGAAACTTGCCTGAAGTAGTAGAGCAAGTTGCAGAATTTAAGAAATTTGTAGTTGATCTTGAGGAACCAAATAGAAGATATCTACTAGAAAAAGCTTTAGAGAAAGTTAAAGATGGAACTATAACAGAAGAAGAACTTATATCAGCAGATGCCCAGGATGCAGAAGATGTTGAAAAAGAATTAATAGCAAGTAAGAAAAAAAGAAAAGAGTTTATCCATGAGGCAGATTTTATAAATCTTGTTAAGCAAATAATAGAGTCTGGTAAATATTCTCAGAGATTATTCAAGACGATGGGAGAACTTCAATTCACAGAGTATCAAGGTAAGTTCAGAGAGAATATGGTTCCTTCAAGAATATATCTAGCAGAAGAAGACGCAGTTCCAAGCTCTATAGGAAATATAACAATATTCTTCAAAGAAGATGCTGTAGTAGATGCCAAAGATGGATACTTAATCAATGGATTTGTAAGAAACTATGATAATGACAGAAAAGAAGAAATAGGAGCTCCTATAGAATTATGGTTAGATACAACTAATGATGATACAGATATTAAGAGAGAGAAATTACATAAACTCTTAGTAAGTCAATTTACAGTTAATGATGAAAGCTATAAAGAAATAGGATGTAGAGTTCATATATTAGATGGTTCTCAGAAAGTGGATATTACTGAAGATATGCTAAATGATTTTCAGAAAGAAATGATTGAACTTGGAGTTATGACATTTGATGATGTTAGAGCAGAATTAGGTGGAGATTTATATGGAGATAAAGTTAAGAAAATGGTCGTCGATACAGTCTCTAAGGGATATTCAAAAGGTAGAAAAGATACTCTATATAAAGATTCTGATTTCATTGTAAAAGCTATTGAATTAAAAGAAGATCCTAAGCCAGCAGAAAAGAAAGATGATGAAGATGGTTCCGGAGATATATTTGAAGGTCTATATTAAAAAAATTATAAACTAAACGACAATTAAATAATAATTATGAAAGAAGGTATTTATTAATGGCAGAAAGAAGAAAAATAGGTTCAGTAACTAAGGTGGCTACAGATTTTGCAGATTATAGTTATATGCTTAACGGTACAGCAGGTATAGGTAAAACTACCACAGCAGTAGAGATAGGGCAAAAATTATATGGAGGAGATGGTGTTCTTCTCCTTACCATAGGAGAGGAGCCTAAACCTGAACATATGGGAAATGTATTAAATGAAGTTGCTAAGGATTGGGCAGATTTCGCTGAAATACTCAAACTACTTATTAAGTATAAGAAAGAAGATTATCCAAACTTAAGAATGGTGGCATTTGATACTACAAACGAGATATTCAGATTAGCTGAAGCTTTCATTGTAGATAAATATAACAATGCTAATCCTACTAAAAAAGTGGGAAGTATAAAAGGAGCATATGGTGGATTTCAAGCTGGAGAAAATATGGTAGTTGATTTAGTTGTAAGAGCTGTGTTCCCTCTAAGAAATGTTGGAATTTGTCCTTTCTTTATTGGACACACAAAGAAAAAGAGCATTAAGGATATTCAAACAGATATAGAATATGAGGTAACAACATCAGATTTAGACTCTAAATACTATAATGCAATTAAAGATAGAGTATCTATTGTTGGATGTGCTTATGTTGAAAGGGTAATGAATGATGTAAAAACTGTAGAAGATGCTTTCTCCAAGAAAAACAAGCAAGTGGGTAGGATTGAAAGTGAAAAGAGAGTAATTGCTTTTAGAGATGAAGAACATTCAATAGATAATAAATCTCATCTTAAATTTATTGAAGCAAAAGTAGATTTTACCTCTGACGATATTATAAAAGGAATTGAAGTTGCAATAGAAAAACAAGTAGCATTCTACAAAAATCCAGTAGATAAAATAGAAACTCCTAAAAAGGAATCTGTAGCTACTAAGGAACCTATTGTTGAAACAACTACAAATGATTTAATAGGATCAGAGGCTGAAATACCAACAAAGGATATGACCGTAGATTCTGCTAAAAACAAAGAATTACTAAAAGAAATAACAGTAATATTAAAAGCTTTGGGAGCTAAAAAAGATCAATCTAAAATGCCAGGAGTAAAAGATATATTTACAGAATATGGAGCAAGTAAATTAGATCCTGCTGCACCAACAGAGATGTTTGTAAAAGTATTGGAATATATTCAATAATTGAATAGGGGATTAATTTCCCCTTTATTTATTTAAAAAGAGGTGAGTAAATGTTAGTAATTTGTAGAGCATGTAAGAAAAAGAATGATAGAGATATTTCCTATAAGGTAATTATTAACGGTAAAAATCATTATTACTGTAATGAAAAAGAATATTTAGATGAAATTGTAGCAAGAAAAGCAAAACTAGAAGTATTTGAATTATGTACAGAAATATTAGGAAGTACGACAAATACAATTTTATTTAAAGAAATAACTGAAATAGCCAATATTCATACATATGTAAAAATACTGGGATATCTTACGGATAATATTGAAAAAATAAATGGATTTATGTCAAAATCTTTTAGTTCAGAATACGGAAAGATAAAATATTTCACAACTATTTTAAAAAATAATATTGGAGATTATGTAGTTGAGACAAAAATAGAAAGATTCATAGAAGCAGAAACAACTGAAGTTAATTATAAAAGGAGAGATAGAAAGAAAAGTTTAAGCCAATATATAGACGAATATGAGGGGGAATAAATTTGAGTGATATTTTTATTACAGGAGTTGAAGAAAGGTATCCAAAGGAGTTATTAGAGAATAGAGCAATGCATGAGGGTAATTGTATAGCAATCATTTTTAAGGATATTTTAACACTTGATGAAATAAGTTTAAAATCTACTGACTTCATTACTCAGGATGGCAAGTTTTACTTTGAAATAGCCAGTAATGTCCGTAAGAAAGGGTTTAACGTTATAGACGATGTTACAATCTTCTCAGAATGTGGAGATGTAATTACTAATGGATATGAAAAAAGAGGTGGGTGGCAGTCTATTCAGGATATTGTAGATGTTGTGAATGACAAGAATGCTGAGAGCTATTTAGATACTCTAGATAGAGAAAATGTAATGTTAAAATTACATGATCTAGGAATGAATTTATTAAAACCTATTCAAGATAGTGGAAAAGAAATAATTCCTTATAAGTTGTTTAGAAAAATGGATAGTGAGAGTGTCGTGGAATGGTACGAAAGTAAAATCAATGAATTTTCTACAAGCAATAGCACTAAGGTTATTGAAGAAGGTAATTTAGAGATAACAGACGAATACTTAGAGGGGTTGCAACAAGGACTAGAAAGTGGTGTCCCATTCGATATCTGTGGAAAAGACATTAATGGAGAAGACATTAAATGTTTCCCTTATATGAGCAATGAAATAGGTGGATTAATGGATGAAACATTAAATATGTTATCAGGATTCAGTTCAAGTGGTAAAACCACAGCATGGACTACAATCATGATGGGATTGCAATATAGAGGAAGGAAAATAATAATTATATCAAATGAACAAAAATCAAGCGTATTTAAAATGCAATTTCTGACATGGCTACTTTCAAAGTATTTTAAGTATTTTAAAGTAACAAAGAAAAAAATAAAGAATAAGAGTGAACTAACTCAAGAAGATAAAATTATGATTAAAAAGGCTCAAATACTATGGAATGAGAAATATCAAAGTAGTTTTAAATTTGTTAGAATTACTGACGCAGATATGTCAGTAGTAAAAAAGAAGGTAAGAAAATATGCGCTTAATGATGGATTTGATACATTCTTGTACGATACTTTTAAAGTTGAATTAGATGGTGGAAATGGTGATAATAATCATTTAAAATTAATAAAAGATTCAAGAACTTTAGATATTTTATGTAAGAAGTATAAATTACTTGGTCTTGCAAGTATGCAGTTAGCTGAAGGAATGGTAGGAACATTATTTTTAAATGCTGGAGTATTATCTCAAAGCAAACAAGTAAAGGAAATATTAGAAAGTCTAACTATGATGAGGCCTACGTTCCTAGAAGAATTAGACTCCACGAATAAAAAGTTTTATTGTAAACCATTCAGAAGAAAACAAATTAATGGGAAATGGATTCAAGAAGATTATACTCCAGATCCGACAGGAGTATATAGGACTATATTCTTTGAGAAAACAAGAAATGGAGTAAGTTCTAATGATACCGGAGTTTGTATGTTATGGAAGTTCAATGGGAATAATGGAACCTTTGTAGAGTCTGCATATTGCATGCCCAAGCATGGGCGAATAGGTTAAAGAAAGGAGAATATATGAGTAAAAAACTTAATGAATATAATTTAAGTGGTGAATATGGGATAGGATATACCTCAAAAGGAACTGAATTTTATTTTGATATAGAAGATTATAATAAAATTAAAAATTTTACGTGGTATATTGGCAAAGATGGGTACGTAGTTGAAAAATATAAAAAGATAATGACTAGAATGCATAGATTAGTTATGAAACTAAATAAAGATAATCCTATTAAGGTGGATCATATTGATAGAAAACGAAATGATAACAGAAAAATGAATCTAAGATTTGCAACATCTAGTAAAAATGGCATGAATAAAGGATTACAAAGTAACAATAGCACTGGATTTGTTGGAGTTTCATGGGATAAAAAGAATAATAAGTGGTATACTGCAATTAAAATAAATCAAAAAGTTGTTTTCATAGGAAGATTTAGTGATATAGATATTGCTATAACAGAAAGACTTAAAGCAGAAATAAAATACTTTGGAAAAGAATTTGCACCACAAAGAAATTTATTTGAAGAATATGGAATTGCTCAAGAGAAACAATTAAACAATAATTTAGTTTGCTAATAATCTCAAAAAGTTAGGTGAATATAAATGAAAGAAATTAAGGAACTTTTATTATCTAATCCAGAACATATAGAAAATATACTCGTAACTCTTGGGTTTTATAAAGTTCATAAATATAAACAAGAAATCATGTGCTGCAACTCAGAAAAAGGAACAGGAGCTTCTATCCATATTAAACTTAATGATAGCATATCATGTAAGGACTATAAATATGGTGAGAAAGGTGATATATTCTCATTTCTTATGAAGAAAAGGCAAATAGAATTGGTAGATGTTCTAAATATAATTAAACAAGAACTTGGAATAGATTCTTTTACTTTCTCAGAAAAGCCAACAAATAATGTATTTGGAGGAGCCTACCGTAAGATAAAGAGAAATTCTCCGGATGAAAATAAAGATATAATTCTTCCGGAAGATACTTTAATTCCTTATTCTAATAAACTTAATATGAGATTTCTAAGAGATGGCATAAGCTTTGAGACACAAAGGAAATTTCAGATAGGGTTAGATCCATTTACACAGAGAATAACAATTCCTTGGAGAAATTTACAAGGAGAATTAATAGGAATTATGGGTAGGTATGCAGGTAATGAGGAAGAAATACCTAGGTGGATGCCAGTAATACCTTTTCCTAAATTAAATGCTTTGTATGGATATTCAAGTAATTATAAATACCTTGTAGATTGTGATGTTTTATATCTCGGAGAAAGTGAAAAATTCGTACTTTTTTTGGACTCGGTAGGTATAAATACTTGTTTAGCAATAGGAAGAAGTGAAATATCTTCAGGACAAATTAAAAGAATAATATCTCTTAATCCTAAAGAAATAATATACTGCATGGATGAAGGACTTCCAGAGGAAATAAATATTAAGAACGTTAAGTTAACGCAACAGTTTTTGAAGTATCATAATATAAAAATAGGATACGTCTATGATGAAAATAATGAACTATTGCCAAAGGACTCAAAGGCATCACCTACAGATTTTAATAAAGATATATTCTTGAGATTAGTTACAGAAAAAGTTAAGGAGGTGTTAGTATCTTAGATTTAATAAATAGAATAATGCCAACATTGAAATTTAAGTTTCCATATACAGCAGAAGAATACTTAGAAAATTTATTTGTGGAAAATTATCACAAACATACAGATTATAGTAATGTTTTTTCACCGGATAGTGCGGAGTCTATTGAAAACTATGCGAAAAATACAGTCTTGTATTCAGGAAAGTGCCTTTTTAGTGGTGAGCATGGTAGTCAAGGCAATGTATTTCTTACATATAAGGTGGCTCAAGAGAATGGTTTGAAATACAGACATTCGACAGAGGCATATTGGGTAAAAGATAGAGTAAAAGAATATCCTGAAATTGATAAGGAAACAGGAAAATACAAAGTAGATGCAAAAACAGGAGAGATTAAAACTCATAAAGACAGAGCTAATTGTCATATCGTCTTAGTTGCAAGGAATCAGGAAGGACAAGAAGATATAAATTTTGCTTTATCCCTTGCAAATGAGGAAGGATATTATTATAAACCTAGATTAGATTTAGAATTACTTTTAAATATTCCTAAAAATAATATTTATGTATCGAGTGCGTGTATTGCAGGTTGGAAATATGAAGATGCTGAAGAAATGTGGCTAAAGATTCATAAACACTTTGGAGGTAATTTCTTCTTGGAGGTACAAACTCATAATACTCTTCCTCAGAAGGAATTAAATCAGAAAATATCAAGAATAGCAAAAGAAAATAATATTCAATTGATATGTGGTTTAGATAGTCACTTTACCAATCAAGAAAATAGTATTAAAAGAGATCAAATTCTTAAATATAAGGGTGTAACTTATGCAGAAGAAGAAGGTTGGTATCTTGATTATCCTAATGGAAAAGAGATATTTAAAAGGTTTAAGGAACAAGGAATTTTAAATAATACAGAAATTCTAACAGCTATGATGAACACGAATGTTTTTATTAATGAATGTGAAGAAACTTCTTTTGATAAGAGCTTTAAAATACCTTGTATATATCCAGGAACCACCTATGCAGAAAGAGCAATAATATTCAAAAAGATAATAAATGAGAGATATAAGCTTGAAAAACTTAAAACTCCTGAAAAAGTAAAAGGAATTATATATGAAGTTGAACAAATTGTAGATAGTGGAGTTGTAGATTATTTCTTATTGAATGATAAAATTATTCAGAAAGCAGTAAATGATTATGAAGGGATATTAACTACTACATCCAGAGGAAGTTCTGCTTCATTTATAGTCAATAAACTCTTAGGATTTACTACAATTGATAGATTTAATTCAGAAATACCTATATATCCAGAAAGATTTTTAACAAAAGAAAGAGTTATGAGTGGACAAATGCCAGATATAGATATGAATATCGCAAAACAGGAACCATTTATTCAAGCTACCAGAGATTTACTTGGTGAACATAGTTGTTATCCTTTGGTTTCTATAGAAAAGCTCAAGAAGAAAGCAGCATGGCAACTATATGCTGGAGCAAATGACGTAGCTCCTGAAGATGCAAATGAAATATCTAAGTTTATATCAAAATATGATGAGAAAATGAAATATGCAGAAGAAATAGATAGAGAATTTATTCTAGTAGAAGATTTCATTCCAGAAGAGTATATGTCTTTATATGAACAGAGTTTAGAATATCAAGGAATTACTATTAATGCTAAAGCTCATCCTTGTGGATATTTATTGCTCGAAGGTGACATCCGCCGTAAGGTAGGATTAATAAGGACTACATCTGAAACAACAGGTAAGTTTGTATTATGTGCTAATATTGATGGAGCTTATCTTGACGAATTTGGATATGTAAAAAATGATTTTCTTATAGTAGACAGTGTTCATTTGGTTTATGAATTATTTAAAAGTATTGGCAGAGAAGTTCCTAGCTTTGACGAACTTAGAGAAATGATAAAAGGAGATAAACCTACTTGGGATATTTATGCAAATGGAATAACTTGTTGTATAAATCAATGCGAAAAAGAATCTACAACTAAGAAAGTAATGCAATATAAACCACAAAATTTAGCGGAGAGCTCAGCACTAATTGCCGGAATTCGTCCAGGTTTCAAATCTCTTCTTGGAAATTTCCTAGCGAGAGAACCTTATTCTACTGGAGAACCAGTAATAGATACTCTTTTAGAAGATACCTTTCATCAAATGCTGTATCAAGAAAATTTAATGAAGATACTTGCGTTCTTAGGAGTTCCTATGACAGACGCATATAGTGTAATAAAAGCTATAAGTAAAAAGAAACTAAAAGGAGAAAAGCTTGAAAAATTAGAGAATACACTAAAAGAAAATTGGTTGAAAATTATAGGTAATTTAGACAACTTTGAAAAGGTTTGGCAAGTATTTAATGATTCTGCCCGATATTCATTTAATGCACCCCATGCTTTGTCAATGGGAGGAGATAGTGCTTATGAAGCTTGGTTTAAGGCTCATCATACAGCAAAATTCTATGAAGTATCAATTAATCACTATCAGGCTAAGAACAAGAAAGATAAGATAGATGCTCTTATCAAAGAATCTATGATTCACTTTGGATATAGATTAGGAGATTATGAATTTGAAAAAGATAATAGAAAAGTAAATGTGGATGAGGAAAACAAAATAATATATCCTAATTTATCTAGTATAAAAGGATTTGGAGAAGGGGTTTCTACTAAGCTATATGAAATGGGATTATCTAATTACACTGATTTTACTGTATTCCTAGATGATTTAAAAGGTGGAAAGATAAATCGTACAGTAGTAAGCAAACTTATTAAACTAAACTACTTCAAGAAGTTTGGAGGAATAAATTATCTTTTAGAAGTTATGAATTGGTATGATACTTTAAAAGATACTAAGGAAATATTTAAAACAAAAGTAGTAGAATTAGGACTATCTTTAGAAGATGTATTGACATACGGAAATGAAACTGCTAAAAAGGTAACGAAATTAAGAACCGATGATTTGCTTAAGGATATTATATCTAAAGTAAAAGATACTCCTTTAACTCTTCAAGAAACTATTAAAAATCAAAAGGAAATACTTGGAATAATAACTCATGTTGATCCTTCCTATTCAGATAAAGTATTCTTTGTTTCAGAGTTAGAAGTTTTGAAGTCTATTACAAATATGAAACTCTACAGAATCAAAGACGGTAAGCTTATAGACTTAAAAATGTGGAGTAGCAAGTTTTCTAAAGATGAATTTGTATTGGGAGATTTTCTTTGCCTAACAAAAGTAGATAAGAAAAATCGTCAGACTCCAACAGGAGAGATTAATCTTGATACCGGGAAGAAAATATATATGGATGTAGAAGATGTTTTTGAGTTTTGGTTAAATAAATATAAAGTTATAACATATGAATTTAATGAGGATTAAATAATAACTAAGGAGCGTGGATAAATGATTAAATTTCTTATATCAATGATGATAGCATTTATTTTGCTCTATAATAATCCAACTATAATAATCCAAGAAGAACATAAGCCAGCTATAGAAACTGAAATAATAGAGAAAAAGGTAGAAGTTAAACCTAGAGTTGTAATAGTTAAAAAGAAACCAGTAGTAAAAAAGAAACCAACAGTAGTCAAGAAAGCTCCACAATTAATTAATATCATAATTTCCTATTACACAAACTCCATTGAGAATTGTGGCAATACCAAAGGAATCTCTGCTAGTGGTAAGAACCTAACTTTGAGTAGAGGAGGAACATACGTAGCAGCTCCCAAGAACATTCCTTTTAAGACTAAGATAAATGTCAAAGGGATAGGAGTTGTTACCGTAGAGGACAGAGGAGGAGCCATTAAACATGTCTGGAAAGATGGTAAGCAATATATGAAGCTAGATGTATTTGTAAAAGGCGCAACTCAACATCAATTAGAGAAAATGGGAATTGTAAAAACTACAGGATATATAATAAAATAAATGTAAAATACTTTCAGTAGACTATTGACAACTAAACAATAACTTGGTAGAATATAGGAAAGAGATTAATAATAATCCAGAGGAGGATATTATATGAAATTTCAAATCGGATCAAGTTTAAAAGTTAAAGAGGGTTTAGTAGAAGGCCGGTATTACAATGGAATGAATGGAGTATATTTCAACCCAGATATGGAGAAGTATTGTGGCATGGAAGCAAATGTAGTAGAAATTGAAAATGATAAATATAAATTAGATATTGACGATGGAGATTGGAGCTGGAATAATGCTATGGTAGAGGAAGTAATAGATTTTGAAGTAGGAAATTTTGTTAAAGTTACAGATGGTGAATATCTTGGAGTAATACAAAATATTATACCGGATGATAATGGTAATAAAATGTATAGTTTAGACAAAAACAATGTATATTTATTCAGTAAAGATCAATTAGAATTAATAAATAACAACTAAATAATAACTTTAAGGAGGATATGTTAATGGATGGTAAAGAATTAATTTGGGTATCAACAGAATTAAAAGAAGTATGGGATAAAGCAGGTTCTGAGGAAGAACAAACGAAAGTGTTTCTAAGAGCTATAGAGGATAGAAAGATTGACGTAAAATGTCAGATAGAAGCTCTTGAGGAGGATGTACTTCTCTTTAAAGGTATCGGAATAAAGTATAAAACTGAACTTGAAAAAGTTTATAATGAACAGTCGCTTCAACTTGAAAAGATTTGGGAAGATTTTAATTGTAGTGACAAGATTGCAAAACAAGCACAGAAAATAAAAAGTACGTTATCACCTGTAATTGAAACTATGAAGAGTATTAATAAAGAATTTGATAGTGTTTCTACTTATAAAGTTGAAAATCTTATCTCAGTTATTGAAAAATTTAATAATATGGGCACAGAAGATAAAAGACTTCTAGAAATTTTATTAAATAGTCGAAAGTAATTAACAAATAATTTTGGGGTTAAAATGAAAGAAATATCAGAACTTGAAACCTACTCATAGCCCCATTCTAAATCTGTTAAAAGAGCCATTTTAATAGATGAATAATATGAAAAAAATGTGTAACTAAAGGGAGTGATAAAAATGTGTAAATATTGTGAGGGCGGAGAATTACTTTATAAAGGAACTTGGTGGGAAGTTAGAATTTATAATGATTACGGTGAACGTGAATTATGTTCCGAGATTGATATACCAGGATATGCGGGTGTTTGTGATAATGTGACAGTAGATATTAAATTTTGTCCAATGTGTGGGAAAGAATTAACAAGTAAATCTAAATATCAAATAGAGGAAGAGAACTTAAAATAATTACGTCACACTTCAACCAAAGGATGTATTTTAAAAGGTCAATTTTATATTAATATTTATTACAATTAAACAATAATTTATAGGCTAGATTTAGCTAAATTATTAAAAGTTGAAACTGGCTTATATCCCCATAGTCAATGTTATAAAAGGAAAATTTTATAAGATGAATGTAACAACTAAATAATAATTAAATTAGAGGAGGTTTTTGTTATAAAAAAATTAAGAGTACGTACATTATTTAGTGGAATTGGTGCTCCAGAAATTGCATTAAGGGATGCTAAAATTCCTTATGAACTAGTTGATTTCTGTGAGTTTGATAAATATGCAGTTAAGAGTTATTGTGCAGTACATAATGAATTAGAAAGCAAGAATTTGGGAGATGTAACAAAAGTTGATGGTAAAGAACTAGAATACGCAGATCTTATGGTATGGGGGTTTCCTTGTACAGATATTTCGGTAGCTGGACTTGTTAAAGGATTCATAGATGAAGAAGGAAATGTAACTAGATCAGGATTATATTATGAAGGACTTAGAATACTCAGAGAAACTATGCCAAAATATTCTATAATTGAAAATGTAAAGAATTTAGTAGGAAAGAAATTTAAAGAACAGTTTGAGTCTATGTTAGAAGATATAAAAGGATTAGGCTATAATAATTATTGGAAAGTTCTCAATGCTAAAGATTTTGGTATCCCTCAAAATAGAGAAAGAGTATTTATAATTTCTATTAGAGAAGATGTTGATACTGGTAAGTTTGAATTCCCTAAAGCATTCGATAATGGATTAAGATTAAAAGATTTCTTAGAAAATAATATAGAACCTAAATATTATATATCTCAAGAGAAAACTGATAAATTAATTAGTCAATTAAAAGATAAAAATAATTTAATGCTAGATATGTGTCAATCTAAAAGAGAGGGACATCCAAGGGAATACACAGATTATTCGCCTACTCTAAGTGCAAGGGATTATAAGGAACCAAGATTAATAAATGAAGGGAGTCAAACTGAACCTAAAATAATTGCTTCAAGAGGAAGATATATTGATGGCAAAATAGAGCAACAATTTGAGCCTAGAAAAGATGATATAACTAACACTTTAACCACTGTCCAAAAAGATAATTTGTTATTAGAAAACAAATGTGTTCAGCTTGGGAATTTGGAACAACCAGGATATCATGAATCATGCAATAGAGTATATTCCCCAGAAGGTATCGCAAGAACTCTTATGGGTGGCGGAGGAAATTTAAATGATAAAGCTGGACAGTATCTAATTGATTATAAAGTTAGAAGGTTAATACCACTTGAATGTTGGAAACTTATGGGATTTACAAATGAAGACTTTCAGAAAGCAAAAGATGTTGGGATTTCAGATAGTCAATTATATAAACAAGCAGGAAATTCTATTGTAACAAATGTTTTGAAAGAAATATTTAAGAACTTATTTGACAATTAAATAATAATTTAGAAATTCAGTTAAAACATTCATTTTAAGATAAGAAAGGAGATAATATTATTAAAAATTCAAGATTAGGAGAATCAAAAAAAATGAATTGTGGCGAAGTTGCAACAATAATTAAATACAATAAAGCCACTGATATTATGATCAAATTTGAGGGAACCGGAGAACAAATCAACTGTGAATATGGAGATTTCAAAAAAGGTATGATTAAAAGCCATTTTTCACCTTCTGTTTTTGGTATAGGGATAGTAGGATTAACACTTACAGTTGATGAAAAAGGAAAGCAATTAGATAGTTACCATAATTGGATAGGAATGATAGATAGATGCTATAACAAAAAACATTCAATTAAAAGACCAACTTACGCAGAGTGTAAAGTATGCAATAAATGGTTAACCTACTCTACTTTTAAAAAGTGGTATGATAACAATTATTATGAAATTGAAGAGGAAAAGATGTGCTTAGACAAAGATATCTTATTCAAAGGTAATAAAATTTACTCGCCAGAGACATGCATTTATGTGCCTAATAGAATAAATGTGTTGTTTACTAAAAGACAAAATGAGCGAGGTAAGTTTCCTATTGGAGTTGATTTTATAAAGAAAAATAATAACTATAGATCAAGATGTAATTATGAAAAGAATGTTTCGGTTTATTTAGGATCATTTAGTACTCCAGAAGAAGCATTCATGCCTTATAAAATATACAAAGAACAATTGATTAAATCTATTGCAGATATATACAAAAATAAAATACCAAAAAATCTATATAATGCTATGTATTATTATAAAATTGAAATGACAGATTAAAAATAATATAAATAAGGAGATAAATTATGAGTAGCAGCAACATTTTTATACCTAAGAAAATTAATGTGGGATTTCAAAGTAGAACCGACACATATACTAAGAAATTGGCTTATATTATTTATTATGATAATAAGGGGATACTTAGAAAAGAAAATTCATGGAACAGTTGGAGAGATGAAAAAATTGACAATATTATATTTGAAAATGTGCCAACCAGCGGATTCGTTCTTAATAAAAAAGTAGGGGATTATTCATCTAATTGGAATCATCGTCAAGCTTATGTAAGAGTTTATGATTCTAGAGATTTTGAGTTTGAAATAACTATAGAAAATTTATTATATATTCTTGAAAATGCTTCATCAATAAAAGGCAAAGGATTAGAGGGTGACTTCATATATGGGTGGGATGGAAAGGACTTATTATTAATTCCAGTTGAATCTCCAGACTATATTGAAATTTCTAAATTTAGTAAGATGCTCCAAACTAATTTACATGTTAAAGCCAAAGAATTAATATTAGGAGCTACCTATAAAACTAAACAAAATGAAGAATGGATTTACATGGGTAGATTTGATTATTGGAATATCAAGTACGATAGAGTTCCAATAGAGTCAGCGAGAAATTTTTATGGCTACAGTAGTCAACAATATAAAAGTGTTTATAGCAATGTTAATAAGGGCAAGCATCATTATTTTGCTAGAGAATGTAAAAATACCTATAGTGAAGAAATATATCTTTCAACACTAAAAATCAAAAGTTTAGGAGATAAATTTATTGAAGTAATTTCAGAAGAATGTGTAGAAAACTATGCAGAATTGTTTGATAAAATAGAATGTACTAGAGATTATTCTCCATATGATGAGAGTAAAGACGTATATACTCCGTATACATTTGAAGAATACTTTGAAAAAGTTAATAGAAGTAATGGACTTTATTGTTATGACTCTCAGAAAAAAGATAGACATATAAGCAAAGTATATAACAAAGAAAATATGTATTATTATGAAGAGAGAAGTAATTATAATTCAGAACGAACAGAAGGAGATATTGAGACAATATATAATACAATACAACCAATGTATAAAGATGAATATTTACAAAATGGTAAATTATATAAGGAGGGTAAATAGTATGAATAATACATCAAACGATTCAAAAATCATGACTTTAAAAACACAAATTATAAACAAGAGGAAACAATTAGACGGTGTTAAAAAGTTCTCTCCTATTACAAACTGCTCAATTGAGGTTGATGGAGTAAGATACAATATTAATGTATTAATAAAAGAACAACTTATCTCCCTCATGGTTAAATTAAACTCTTATATGATTTCTGCAAAGGAATTAAGATTGCTAGAGGAGTATATTATAAGTGGTTTTAATGTACAGGATTGGATCAGTGATATTAAAGCAAAACTAGATGTAGTTTCTCGCAAAGATGAAGAAAGAAAACTTAAAACTATGGAAGATAAGCTAGATTATTTACTTTCCAATGATAAAAAAGTAGAACTTGAAATTAGTGAAATTGAAGCGTTATTAAAATAACAATTGAATAATAATTAAGGAGATGTAGATATATGCCAGCTAAAGGAAGTTATTGTGAAATGTGTTCTCATAGGGGAAAGAAAACAGATATGGTTATGGATAAAGGCAGATATTTCTGCTCAAAGGAATGTGCTACATGGTATGAAAATACATATCTTAAGGATGAGGAGGTAAAAAAGAAATAATGGGGAAAGTTAAAGATGATTTGACAGGACAAAGGTTTGGTAAATTAACGGTCATAAATAAAGTAGAAGGTTATATAGCTACAAATGGAAGTAAACCGACTATGTTACATTGTGAATGCGATTGTGGCAAAGAAAAAGATATCCTTAAAGATAGTTTAACTTCAAACAAAACTAAGAGTTGTGGGTGTTTAAAAAAAGAGAAAGGAGATATAGATAGGAAAAGTTTAATTGGGATGAAATTTGGTAGATTGACTGTTCTATATCAAACAGATTATTATTTCTTGCCTTCTGGAAAAAGGGTTGCTCAGTGGTATTGTCAATGTGATTGTAATTTAGATAATCCAAACTTTGCTACTGCTTCTAGTGGTAGTTTACAAAGTGGAAATACAGCATCGTGTGGTTGTTTTGCTAAAGAACAGATATATAAGGCACATAAAAAATATAATTCTTATAATTTAAATGGAGATTGTGGAATAGGGCATACCTTTAAAGATGAACCATTTTTATTTGACTTAGAAGACTTCAATAAAATTAAAGAATATTGTTGGTGTTATGATAAGGATGGATATGTTATTACAAATAGTAACAATAAAACTATATGGATGCATAGGTTAATAATGAGTCCTAAAGAAAATGAGGATGTTGATCATATATACCATGTACATCATGATAATAGGAAAAATGAATTAAGGTCAATTACTCGTTCTCAAAACCAAATGAATAAAGTTCTTTCAATTCATAATACAACTGGAATAAAAGGAGTACGATTTACAGGTAATCATAAACCTTGGAAAGCGTCTATAACAATAGATGGTAAATGTGTACAAAAGGCTTTTAAAAATAGAGAAGATGCAATAGTTCATAGAATATATCTTGAAGAGAAATATCATGGTGAATATGCACTTAAAGAAAAAGAACAACTGAACAATAATTTACAGGAGGTGACTATTTGAAAAAGCAATGGAATATAATTAATAAATGTCCATCAAGCGAAAACATGATTGAAAATATTTTGACTGCACGTGGAATATTAGATATTAAACATTTTCTAAATCCTATCCCCTCAGATTTAATACCTATTGATAAATTAATAAACATGGATAAATCAGTGGAAATAATAACTGAAGGTATAAAAGATAATAAAAGATTTACAATATTTTATGACGCTGCCGATGTTGATGGAATTGCAAGTGGTACAATTATGAGAAAATATTTAGCGAACTTTACTGATAAAGTAGAATATGTTTTCGGGCTTGGTAAAAAACATGGTTTGAAATGTATAGACTTAGATAAAGTAATTGAGATAACAGATATTCTTATAATAGTAGATTCTTCTACAGGAGATCATGAGCAACAAAATTATCTTCAATCTAATGGAGTAACAGTAATTATATATGACCATCATCCAGAACCTATAAATCCTAATGTTTGTACAGTAAGTAGCCAGTATTTATATCCTAATAGTCAATTAAGTGGCTCAGGGGTTACGTGGAAGGCTTGTTTAGCATTAGATAATGCTTTGGGTACAAATTATGCTCTTGATTATATTGATCTTGCAGCGATAGGAATATTAGCAGATGTATCAAGTATAGGAGAAAAATATATGGAAAACAGACTCCTTGTCAGCTTAGGCATGAAAAACTTAAAAAATACAGCAATCAAGATTATATTGGGATCCTACGATTTTAACTCTCAGAGTGTGTTATTCTCAATTGCACCATTAATCAATAGCTCGGCAAGGTTATCTAAAAATCAGCTAGTAATTGATTTTATGATGGAGGATGATAAGAAAAAAGCCAAGAAATTATATAATCAATTGGTGGAAATAAAAGAGGAACAGAAAATTCTAGTTGATATAGCTACTAAAAGTCTTACTGAACAAATAGAAAAACAAGATTATGTAAACAATAAAGTAGTATATGGTTTTGTAAATGTAGGTGAGCTAACTGGGTTAATTGGTAGTAAGCTTTGTGAAGCATATGGCAAACCTGCAATAATATTAAAAACTCCTATAGTTGGAGCTTCAAAGTTAACCGGCTCAATAAGGGCTGTTGGAATTGATAACTTTAAATCTCTCATCAACAATTCAGGTTTAGGAAAGGCCTATGGTCACGAAAGTGCAGCAGGAGTATTTATTCAAGTTGACAGTCTTCAGCCTCTATTAGAAAAGTTGAATGAAGTTCTAAAAGATGTAGAATTTAAAACAGAAGAGGATATTGATATTCAACTCGAACCAGAAGAAATAACTACAGAGTTAATTAAACAAATGGAAAAGGTTAATAGATTAACAGGGAAAGACTTCAAGCCTATAACAGTTTATATAGAGGGTGTAGAGCCTCAAAATGTGAGCAATATGAAAGCTGGTCAACATACGAAATTCGATGCGGAGGATTTAGAGTGCATAAAATGGAATTCTCAGCTACATGAAGATTTAAAATATACAAAAGGGATATACAATCGAATGGATATATTTGGAACGTTAACTTTAGGTAATTTTCGTGGAGTTAAAACTAAACAAGTAATTATTCAGGATACAAGAAATTTGGAGCAGAATTTAGAATTCTTCAGATAATAATTTATAGGAGGTAATAAAAATATGGATATTGAGAAACAATTATTTGAAATATTTCAAACTAAAAATAATAAATATGATTTATATATAACTCTTGTAAAGTTTTGCAAGAATTTAGAAAATGATACTAGAGGAGAGGAAAATTCTGAATTTTATTTAAAAGTAACAGAATTACAAAATAGCATTAACAATGCAGGATGGGAAGAAAGGCATTCGGAACAAATAAGTTATTTAAATAAATTACAAGGTGAAATTTCAGATAAATATGAAGATTATTTGTACTAAAACAGTAATAATTTAAAATAACCTTTTTATAAGAATTAATAATAACAGAGGAGTGATATTGTGTCAGCAACAAATAGAGGAACAGTTCGAGCAACAGCAGATTTTTACGCTACACCAGAAAAAGTGATTCATAATTTATTAAATCATTATAAAATAAAAGATGGTGAAATACTAGAGCCATCCGCAGGTAATGGTAACTTTACTAAGGTGATAAAAGAAAGAGAAGGAGATAAAGTGTTTATTACTTCGCTAGAATTAAGAGAAGAAGAATCTGAAAATCTTAAAGAATATAGTGATAATGTCATAATAACAGATTTCCTAAAATTCAAGACTAATAAAAAATACGGAACCATCATAGGTAATCCACCTTATAGTTTAGCAATGGAATTTATAGAACATTGTTTTGAAATAGGTGATGAGAATACAGAAATAATTATGTTGCTCAGAACTGCATTTTTAGAAAGTAAAAAGAGATATGATTTCTGGCAGAAACATCCTGTTAACGGATTATATGTTCTAAGTCAAAGACCATCATTTACTGGTCATGGTACAGATGCTACATCTTATGCATTCTTTGTATGGAATAATAGTGGGAAACAAGAAATAAAAGTTATATAACTCTTGACAACTAAATAATAATTTGGTAAGATATACACAAGGAGTTAATCATAAGGAAAGGAGGATAAATATCCAATAAAATTTAACTTTTATATGATGATTAAATAATAATTTTAGGAGGTCATGTATGAGACTGATTAAAATAAATTCTAGATACACTTATGAAATTGAAAGTGACTATCAAATCGGAGAAAAAATTATATTCACAGATAAATGTGGATTAAAGGGAGAGGAAGGAACTATAGTCGGAATCGTTGGATTTGAAGAACATTGTGAATATGTTATTTTATATAGCCACAAAATTAGAGGCGGGATAGGTCAAGCTTGTCTTTGTAAAATGGGAGATGAGAGTGCAATATTTTCATCGCCACAAATAATACCAAATAATAATTAAGGAGGGTTTATATTATGAAAAGATTCGTTGTTGAAATGGCAATAGGATTTGGTGCAAGTTTAGAGGTAGAAGCAGAAAACTATGAAGATGCTGTTAGCAAGGCTAAACAAGAGGTAAGAGATAATCCATCAGAATATATGGATGAAGTAGAAATTGAAGGAATAAATTTTGTAAGAGAAATTGAGAGGAGGTAATATTATGTTAACAATGAAAGATTTAGAACAATGTTTTAGAGATGCGAGGTTTATGAATTCTCTATATGTTGGAATACAAATAGAAACAAGAGGTTCTGAAGGATTGGAAACAATTATTAATCCAAGTGAGAATTTTGATGCTAAACTGGAATATTATAAATCAGCTTATACAAATGAATTAGTATTAAATAAATTTGATGGAATCAAAATAGTAAACTTTGGATTTGGAGACTGTTATGATGAACTCGAATGTCAATTTGAAAATATAGAGAACTAAAAATAAAATATGACGGAGGTATTTATGCAAATAGTTAAAAGAGATGGTAGAGAGATAGGGTTTCAAAAGGGTAAAATTGTTGAAGCAATAGTAAAATCTATGAATGAAACTAAGAAAGGAATAGATGTAGACTTAGCTAATAAAATTTCAGAGTCTATATCTAAAATAAATAAAGAAAACTTATCTGTAGAAGATATTCAAGATTTAGTTGAACAAAAACTCATGAAGTCCAATCGTAAAGATGTAGCTAAACAATATATATCTTATAGAAGTGAAAGAACTAGAATGAGAGAAATTAATAATGAAATAAATACAAAGATAAAAAAAATAGTTGCCTGTTCAGATGTTCAAAATGCTAATGCAAATGTAGATGAACATTCTTTTGGTGGAAGAAAATTTGAAAGTGCTGGAGTAATTCATAAGAAAATAGGATTAGAAATGATGAGACCAGAAACGGCATTAGCTCATAAAGAAAATAGGGTTTATCAACATGATTTAGATTCTTATGACATAGGAATGCATAATTGTTTGTTTTTAGACATGGAGAGAGTTTTGAATAATGGATTTGAAACTAGGAATGGAGATGTAAGACCTGCAAGTTCATATAGTACGGCTTGTCAACTAGTTGCAGTAGCTTTCCAGGTACAAAGTCAAGTGCAATTTGGAGGTTGTGGATCTGCTCACATTGATTATGATTTAAAACCATTTGTTAAGAAATCATTTATAAAGCACTTTAAGGATGGACTTAAATATATAGACGAATTAGAACAATATGAGATTGATAATATAATAGAAACAAATGATGTACAATTATCTAATTTAGAATTAGAACAAAACTTTAAAAAATCATTTAAATATGCCTTAGAAAAAACAGATAAGGAAGGATTACAAGCATCTCAAGGATTATATCATAATCTGAATACATTAGAATCAAGAGCTGGAAGCCAAGTACCTTTTACTTCAATTAACTTTGGAAGAGATAAAACTCCAGAAGGTAGAAAAGTTACAGAATGGATGTTGAAGTCATCAATTGATGGTATAGGTAAGAATCACAGAACAAGTATATTCCCTATATCTATATTCCAATATAAAAAAGGTGAAAATGATAAAGTAGGAACTCCTAATTACGATTTAAAAAAACTAGCGATAAAGTCACTTACTAAGAGAATATATCCTAATATAGTTAACTGTGACTACACTCAAAATATAGAAGATATAAATAGTCCAGATACATCTATGGCAACAATGGGGTGTGTAGATGGAGAAGAGATAATTACTTATAAATATAAAGACTTATTGTTTATAGAAAGTTTTAAAAGAATGTGGGATAGACTATCTAAAGATTTTGAGGTTAAAGAACAACAATTAAATAATAATTTTTATATAGATTTAAATAACGTATTGATTTACGACACGAATAAAGGATTTGTAGACACAAAGAGGATAATCAAAAATCAAGATAAAGGAGATTGGAACAGAGTTAAATTCTCGAATGGAAGAAGTTTATTAGCTACATCAGATCATCCTTTGCCTATTGAAAAAAAGGGAAGAGTTTTTGTTAAAGATTTAATAGTTGGAGACAAAATACAAATTAATCAGAATCAATATAGTGAAACTAATATAGAATATTCTCAAGATAAAGCATGGTTACTTGGATTTCTATTATGCGATGGTTGTTATGATATGCAACTAAGTTCTTCAATTGCTTTGACCGGTGAGGATGACATAGAGGAAAATTATAGAAGAATATTTAAAGAAATTTATGACTTAAATGTAGAAACAGTTGTTTGGAATAGGGGCGCAAGAGGAGATTATAAAGAATTAAAAGTTAGAACCGGAAACTATAAAGCAGTTGAATTAGAGCTGTTAGAAGTGTTTGGAGGAAAGCAAAAAATATATAGACAAATACCAAACGAAGTTTTTTCATGGAATAGAGAATCTAAATTGTCATTTCTAGCAGGAATGATTGATGCAGATGGATATATTAACAGCACTGGACATAGTGGAACAATAGTACAAATAGGTAGTACAAATAAAGAATTAGCATTGCAGACTGCTGCATTATCCCAAAGTTTAGGAATACCTACAAAAACTTACTTAAACCATTATACTTCCAAAGATAAAAGTAAAATAAGATATAGAGTTGAGTTTTCTGCGACAATAGAATTATTAAATTATATGGCTTGTAATAAAAAAATCGACTGTTTTACTAGAGAGGCAAACACAACAAAAACTAATGTTGCAGTAGTTGTATCAGTAGAAATGTTAGGTAATTTAAATAAATATAGTTATGACGTTACTACTGAAAGTGATTTCTTTGAAGTTAGTGGAATATGCAACCATAATTGTAGAACGATGATAGGAGCAGATAGACATGGATTAGGATACTCTAAAATAGGAAGAGGTAATGTAGCTCCTGTAACTATGGATTTACCTAAGATTGGTATTAAACATGGTATATGTCTTGGAGAAAGAACTGAAGCTGATTTAGAAGGATTTTGGAAAGAATTTGATGAAGTATTGGGAATAGCATCTCAAAGTTTAGTTGATAGATTCTATCATATTTGTAGTCAAAATTATAGGTCAGCACCATTTATGTATACAAATGGAACAATAGCAGATTTCGATAAAGTAATAGATAAAGGAATTTATGAAGCTATGAGACATGGAACTTTAGCTATGGGATACATTGGAATTGCAGAAATGTGTCAAGCTTTATTTGGTAAAAACCACGCAGAGGATAAAGAAGTTCATAAGTTTGCCTTAAGTGTAGTAAAATATATCTCTGAATACACTAAGAAGGTAAGTGAGGTATATAATTTAAACTTTAGTTGTTATGCTTCTCCAGCAGAAAATACCTGTAAAACAATGATGCAAGGACTACAAAAGGAATTTGGAATGATTGAGAATGTTACCTCAAGAGCTTATTTAACTAATTCACATCATATTCCAGTATGGCAAAAGGTTTCTATCTTTGAAAAGTTAAATCTTGAAGCTCCATTCTGTCGATATCCTACTGGTGGTTGCATTACATATGTTGAATTAGATAGTGCAATAATTAAAAATGAGAAGGCAATAGAGGATATAATAGATTATGCTATGTCATTAGATATACCTTACTTAGCTTTTAACTTTCCAATAGATACTTGCTTAGACTGTGGTTATCAAGGAGAATTTAATGACAAGTGTTTAGTATGTGGAAGTGCAAATATTCAGCAACTTAGAAGAGTAACAGGGTATTTGACAACAGACTATAAGAATTTTAATGCAGGCAAAATTGCAGAAGTAGAAGATAGGATAAAACACAGTAAATATACCGATTTTGGAGAATAGTTATGTATATCAGTGGAATACAATATGAAAGTATTGTAGATGGAGAAGGATTAAGACTAACAATGTTTGTAAGTGGATGTAAATGGAATTGTGAAGGTTGTCATAACCCTAAAACTCATAGCTTTGTTAATGGTAAATGTTTTGATATAAAGTTACAAAATCATATTATAGATTATATTCAAAACAATCCTATGATAAAAGGTATTACATTATCTGGTGGAGATCCAATGTTCTCAGCAAAAGAATTAATTGAATTTGTAAAAAAGTTAAAAATCAAAATACCTTCTATTAATATATGGTGTTATTCAGGATTTACATTTGAAGAAATATTAGAAGATTCTGATGAAAAGTTTGAATTATTAAAGCTATGTGATATTTTAGTCGATGGGAAGTTTAATATCGACAAAAGAAATGTAACATTATCATATAGAGGAAGTGACAATCAAAGATTAGTTTTAGTTCAAGAAAGTTTAAAACAAAACGAATGTATTTTATATAACAATTAAACAATAATTTAAGGCTGGCATCCTAAACTGCCGAAAAGGAGAAAAGGATTATGGGAAAAGTATATTTTGCAAAAGTAAATAAATATGCAACAATTCCTTCCAAAGCAGATGAGGATATGGGATATGATATTTATGCTTGTTTTGATCAAGTTGAAATAGCAATACAACCTGGAGAAATTAAACTGATTCCTACAGGTATTGCCTCTGCATGTAATGAAGATTACGGATTTATACTTAAAGAAAGAGGTTCTACAGGAACTAAGGGAATGTCACAACGATGTGGTGTTATAGATAGTGGATATAGAAACGAGTGGTTTGTGCCTATAAATAACACAAGTAATAAAGTAATTATTATAACAAAAAATGAAGATAGAGCAATGGCAGATTATGAACAATATTATTCTTATTCTAAAGCTATATGTCAAGCATTGTTAATACCAGTTCCCAAGACAGAAATTATTGAGTTAACTGCAACAGAACTTAAAAGAATACCATCTAAAAGAGGTATGGGACATCTCGGATCAAGTGGAAAGTAGAGGAGAAATATGGGTGGAATAGGGAGATTATTAAGAATTAGACAATGTAGTGTTTGTGGAAAAGACATTGAAATACACCATAAAATAAGAATGGAAAGTACTACTATTTATTGTAGCAGAAAATGTTATAAAGAAAAACTAATCGAAAAGCCAAAAGCAAATGTTAAATGTGCCTATTGCAATAAAGAGTTTTATTTAAAGCCTAGTCATTTGAGTAAAACAGATACGCATTGTTGTTCAGAAAAATGTTTGAGGAATCTAAGAAAAACAACTTATTCAGGTAAAAATAATCCTCAATATGGATTAAAAGGTATACTCAATGATAGTTGGAAAAGTGATGTTAAAATAACCCATTATGGCTATAGAAAAATTAGAGCACTAGATCATCCTTTTAAAGACATTGATGATTTTGTATTTGAGCATAGATTAATCGCAGAAAAATATCTGCTAACAAGTGAAAACAGTATAAAGGTAGGAGATAAAAGTTATTTAAAAGACACATATGTTGTTCATCATGAAGATTTTAATAGATTGAATAACAAAGTGAATAATTTGAAGGTCATGACTAAATCAGATCACATAAAATGGCATTGGCAAATAAGAGAACAATGTAAAATATATAAATCAGTAATATAAAATAAAAATTAGGAGGTCATATATAAATGGAAAGTAATAATTTAGAAGAATTGTTTGCATCATTATTTGGATCAGAAGAGGAACAGGAGGAGGCTAGTCAAAATTCATTTGATAGCGAATCAGGGATAGATGAAAGTATACAAAAAGTTAAAGATTTAGATTTAGAAATAGAGCGTTATAAATCATTATATAATGAAAAGTTAGAGAAATTAAAATATGATTTAGACAATAAAACATCCAAACTTAATAATCAAAAGGAATGGTTGTTATACAATCTTAAAAATTCGGTAATGGCTGCTCCAGATAAAAAAGATTTAAAGTCTATGTATAAAAAGGTATATTTCGCTGGTGAGGTTCAAGTTAAGAAATCAGTTGTTCAATTTATTGTTCCTGAATTTTCAGAGGAAGAAATTAATAAGAATTTCTCAGATTATAAAAAAGTTAAAACTGTTACTACACTCGATTGGAAATTATTGAAGTCGCATATCAAGATATTAAATGGCAACATAGTTAATGAAAAAACTGGTGAATTTCTTACAGATAAAATATCAACAGAAAAAACTCCAGAAACCGTAACTGTAAAATAGCTTAACAATTAAACAATAATTGAGGGATTAATTTCCCTCTTTAATAAGGAGTGATGGTATGCTTATAGTGATTATGGGAGGCTCAAGCGTAGGAAAAGATTTAATCCTGTCTACAATTAATAAGCAATATGATATTCCAATCTGTGTTTCCTCCACATCGAGACCGATGAGAATTGGTGAAACGAATATGGTCGAGTATGATTTTATTACTAAAGATAAATTTCTTTCAGATTATGACAAAGGTAAATTTGTAGAATATAGAGTATATGAAACTGCAAATGGTAAGTGGTACTATGGACTATCTAAAGATAGTGTGGATATAAATATAACTCAGATAGTAATTGTAGATGAACAAGGTTATTATGCTCTAGTTAAAGAATACGGACAACAAAATGTATTAGGAATATATTTATATGCTCCAGAAAGAGTAAAAATAGATAGAGCACTATCCAGGGAAGTTAGAATAGATAGAGAGTTTTTCAAAGAATTCTATAGGAGAATGGGTGACGATTTGAATGCCTTTAGTAAATGTGAAAAAGATCAGAACGTTATAAAAGTAGAAAATATTATTTTAGATAATGCTTTAGCTGATATAGTTAAAATATTAAATTATAAGGAGTTGGTATCTTGAAGATAGATTTCATTAAAAGTGGATATTGTTTTAAACTTGATGAAAAGTATTTAGATTTTAGATTTGTTGCAATGAATGTAATGGATGCTAAAAAATCATATTTAGAACGGATAGAAAATGAAATTGATGAAGCTATAGATGACAATATGATTAAATTATATAAACTAGAACAAATAGTTAAGGAGGAATGTTGATTGGCTTCAGCAATCGTAGAAGATAAGAAATATGAAGAAATTAAATATAGGCATAAAAAAGAAATAGTAGATACTTCTGATATAAAAATCACAATTGGTAATAAACTCATGGTAGACGGATTTTATTATGGAACGGTAGTCAGAGAGTCGGAATTATTCTACTATATTCATACAAAATATACAGATGAAGAGGTAGAATATCAGAAGTCATCCATCATTGATAAAGTAGCTAAGGAGCTAATTGTTATTGTGGACTAACAAGTATACTAAATCCAGTCTAAAGTCCTTGTATGGCTATACTAGGAAGGCTCAATACTATCACAGTATCATATTATAAAACTACATTTTTATTAGGAGGATTATATTAATGAGTATTAAGCCGAAATATCTATTTTTATATACAAATGATGATGCAGTCGAGTGCTTAATGAATCAATCTCCATTTATGTTTGATAAACCAATATCTTTCAGAAAATCAAAACAAGAAGCTAGAATTGAATATGAACATTACAGTGTAGAATGTCATAAAGTAAAATCTAGTTTGGGAGATAACTTTAGAGGAATTAGAACTTGGCAAATATTAGTTGAGGATGAATTATATGATAAATTAAGTCAAGAAGAAATTGATTATAGGTTAAAACCCATGATGTATCCATATGGAATTCTCGGAGGAAGAATTGTAAGTGTTCATATCTACAGAAAAGATATTTAAAATATATTTTGTGGAAAGTGTTGACAACTGAATAATAATTTGGTAGTATGGAGATAGGGAAATAATTCCTGTCTCTAAAACTATATTATAGGAGGTTTTATTAATGGTAGATCGTGTGGGTTATTTAGGAACTGTAGATAACAAATTTAAGGTGTGGTTTGATGGAGATCAGTTTATAGCTAAAATTGAAGGTAGAAATTTTTGTATAGATTATGAAGCTATACCAGAAAGTAGAAAACAAAGATTAGCATAGCAACAACTAAATAATAATTAGAAAGGAGAAATATTATGAGTTTTGTTTTAGGGACAATATTCGGTGCTTGTGTAGGTTTTATCACTTTCACTTTAATCTCAGTAAATAATACAAAAATAAACTAGGAGGAATAACTTATGAAAGATCAAATATATAAATTAGAAAACGAGAAATGGATTAAAACAGAAATAGAAGACATTAAAATATATGATATCTTCAAAGTATTTAATTCAGATACTGGAGAATATGAAACTAACGCTGAAAAGGGAATTGTTAATATATGTGTCAGAGGATGTTTTAAGGATGAAGATGGATTATCTACAATTCAAAGTAAACCATCAGAAACTACAATTAAACAATAATTTAGGAGGATTAAATGAAAGTTAAAATTATAGAAGCAAATATGTCATATGTATTTGAAGATAATCTAAATAAGTTTCTTGAAAATGATATTAGCGTCATAGATATTAAATATAGAACATCCGGAAGTCATAATGGAATATCAGTTGCATATAACTACTCAGCAATGGTTTTATATAATGATGTAGTAACTATGGGAGATTTATTTGCAGAATTAGATATAGAGTCTGAAAGACAAAAAATGAAAAGAGAGGTTGATAGGATATGAATAGTAAATTTGTTGATGTAAGCAACATGGTTTCTATAGAAGAGATGCTATCATCTTCAACATATTATATAGCACATTATTATAATCACTGTGTTTATTGTCATCAGGCAGTTAATAACAACAAAGAGGTTATATGGAATGAAATTAGCTATGTACCGTATAGATGTAGTTGTAATAATGCTCAACATGAAATAACACTTAAGGAAAATGTACTATATAAACTCAAAGAAATAGAAGAAATGAATAGACATATTAATATGAATATCATTGACGAAAATACACAGATTGTTTTAGAAGAAATGGAAGAAAAATACAAAACTTTACAGAGGAGGAATATATGAAAGTAGAAAATGTAAAAGTGTACGATTTAGAGGAAAGTATTAAAGCTAGTAAATATCCTATGGCAATTAATACTGATAGTTGCAACTGTGATATTACAGATAGAGTAAAAGGACTTGCATCATCATCTAAAGGTGAGGGACATGATCAATGGTTAACAGGAGTTAGGGTAGCATTTGATTTAACATTTAGTAATAAAGCATGGGTAGAGCTGGAGAGATATAGATTTGTAGAATTTGTTAGTAGTCAGTCTACAATGCATAGAATATCAAAGTTTGACCTAAGTAGTCAATACAATAAATATGTAGATTATATAATGGTTACTAGGATGGAAATACTCAAGGATATATATAATGAAACACAAAATATCGAAGATTATTTAATACTATTATATAGCAATCCAAGTGGATTTGAACTAACAGCTAGATTAACTACAAATTATAGAGCATTGAAAACAGTCTATTCACAGAGAAAAAATCATAGATTACCAGAATGGAGAGAATTTACAAAATGGATTGAAACATTACCTAATTTTGAGGAATTAATATTAAATTAAGAGGAGGATTATATTATGGAAAATGAAATTAATCAAGAGCAAATGGAAGAATTACAATTGAAATTAGAGAATTCGGAGCCAATCCCGGTGTCGATGCACATGTCAAGAAAATCCTTTGAGTTTATTACAAGCTCACTTAGAATACTTGATAAAGAAAAATACAGAATTGAAAATGGAATAGAACTTACGAATAAACATTCTACCTTGTTTGATTTTCAGGCAAGGGTAATTATGAGCGATTCCAGTTCAAAAGTAATCAACCTGAGAGAAGAAATATAATGCAATCTAAAACTAGAATTAATGAAGAACTTGACTCTGCAATTAGATTATCATTAGAAAAGTTTGAACAGAGGTTCCAAGATAGAATAATGGCTAATTATAATAATATGACATTACCATGCACTACAACTTCTCAAAGTTTCTCAAAACATGATTTTGAAGAAGTAGCCAAAATGTTAAAGGAACTTCCTCCAATAGCTACAGAAATGGAAGTATTTCCTTCTGGATATATAAATATGTTTGCAGACTTTAAAAAAGCAATAGATATATCACAACAAGGATATTATCCAGGAATGGGAATTAGAGTAACAGTTATACAAGAGGATAACGAATTAAAAGAAAATCAAACTAGAATTAAATATAATGATGGAACCAGTAAAATAATTGATATATTTTAAGGAGGGTTTATTAATGGACAATAAAGTTGGATTTAGTTATGGCTGCATTGGAGATACATTAGAGGAACAAGCAATAAAACAGGGATTTAAATTAAAAAATCCAGATAAGTTCGAGAAAATAAGACATGCAATTAATATGTGTGGATTTCATGTAGCTACAAGCAGTCAGGTAGATATGATGTTTAAGAAATTAAATAAACAAGTAGTAGAAAATTTAATTAAATAATCTATTAAACCAAGAGATTTAATTGATTAATATGAGGAGGGAAATTATGAGTAAATGTAATAATTTGGAACATGGTTGCTGCACAATAACAAACAATAATAAGTGTTGTATAGAATGTGATATTCTTACAACTTGTGACAGTAAATGTGATATTCTTATGCAAGGTTTATTATATAAAGATGTTAAAAAATGTAAAGACTTTCAAGAATGTAATGAAGGAGACAGTTGTATAAAATATAATATATCAACAAGTATTAGAACTATATATAAAAGCATAAAAATGTTAGACGAAACTTACACAAATACTAAAACTGATATACGAGCAAGGGAAATAGAAAATTATATGGAAAATCTTGCTTCTGAAATAAAACAAATGTCAAATATATGGTGTAACAACAAATAATATTAAAATGTAAATTCTATATGACATAACAAGGATTGCTTTACAACTGAAAGGAGAATTAAATGAATAATTATATATTAAAAATAAACTTTGAATCAAGCAAACATTGTTTTGAATGTCCACTTTGTGATGAATTTGATGCTTGTATAATGCAGAATAATAAGGAATTCGATACAATTAAAAAGCAGATGAATAAATGTCCATTAATTGTGAAAGGAGATAAATATGTTTAAATGGATAAAAAGTAAACTTACAAATAACTTAACAGAAATTCCTTTACTCTGGGTAAATTATAATTCTAAAACTATGGATAAGAAAAATTGTATGGCTCATATTCATCCGGAGTTAACTGATGATAAAATCGTAATCGAATCAATAAATAAGCTGATAGATTATATTAGAGATAATTATGATATGAATAAATTTTAAGGAGGTTTATTGTGGATAAAAATGAACATGTATATTGTACTAATTGTGTACACTTTGATGATAATTTAAAATGTCTTAATGATAATAGTTTATTAACAGGTAAATGTGAAAAGTGTAATTGTAAAGATTGTGACTGTGGAGATTTAGAGGATAGTATGACATTTGAATTTAGACCTAATTATATAAGGGATATCAGAATATTAACAACAACTAAATAATAATTTAAAGGAGGATTAATATGAAATACTATCAAGGTTCTATAGTAGTAAGTGCGATGGGTAAAAGACGTTTAAAGTGTGAGTTGTGCGATAGAGATTGTTTGTCTTTAAAAATAAGAGAAGATAAAGTCAAAATATGTACATCTTGTTGGTTTGCAGATAAAGAAGCAGAAGATTTAAAAGAAAGTGGAAACATATAACAATTAAATAATAATTAGGGGGAATTTATTATCAACAGAGAAATTAAATTTAGGTTTTGGGATATATGTGAAAAGACAATGATTCCGGTTGATTTTGCTGATTTATGTAGTGGCTGTATGTATATTGAATCAAGTTCTTATGTTATGCAATACACAGGAGTACATGATGAAAGTGCAGATGAAAAGGAGATATATGAGGAAGATAAAATTAAATTTATATACGAAAGTACTGAATATGTTGGAATAGTTAAATTTGAAGCAGGTACATTCATTTTGGCTTGTGATGATTTTGTTGATGGATATATACCTTTTTTAGAACTTATTAATAGTGATAGAGATTACTGGTGGATTAAAGGCGAAATCGTAGGCAACATATATGAAAATCCTGAGAGGTTGAGCATATGAATGATGGAAAAGTATTTGAAAATAGTTTTAAGGAAAGTGTACCAAATGACGTCTATTATCTTCGGCTTAAGGATCCAGCATCAAGTTTTGGTGACCAAGGTAATTCCGCATTAAGATTTTCAGTTTCAAATCCTTTTGATGTATTGCTATTCAGTAATCCTTTCTTATTTACTCTAGAGCTTAAGAGTACAAAGGGAACTGCATTTAGTTTCAAAGGTAAAACTCCAATGATAAAGGCAAGTCAGATTAAAGGCCTTACAGAATCATCTAAATTTGAAGGAATAACATCTGGCTTAATTTTTAATATGAGAGAACCTTATAACAGAACATATTTTCTTCATATAAATAACTTTAATGAATTTGTAAAAAGTACAACAAAATCTAGTATTAATGAAAAGGATATTCTTGCTGCTGGAGCTATAGAAATTAGAAGTAAATTAAAAGTAGTTAAATATTCTTATTATATTAGAGAATTTATTAATGAGATAAAAGAATCATTGACTGATTAAAATATAAACAATTGGTAATAATTTCTAATACATATTAATACAATAAACCATAAGGGGTGATTAACATGGCAAAAAAAATTAAACTTAAATTAGTCTGCATAACCAATGATGCAATTACAAAGAGTTTAGAAAAATCATTGATAAATATAATTGCTAATTCAATATATAATAAACCTGAATTTCAAAAACTATTACAGGGAGCTTTAAATCCTAGTAATATATAATATAAAGGAATGTGCATTAATTGCATGTTCTTTTATATTATATATATGATATAATCAACATAGAATGATTTAAATTAATAAGGAACGGTCAGATAAAAAGTCCAAAGGGGATGTGCATACAATGGAGAAGAAATTAGAAAGAATTAAAATAGCTTGCTATATAAGAGTAAGTACAGATAAGGAAGAACAGATTGCAAGTTTAAGTAAACAACATGAATTCTTTGAAGATATAGCTAAGCAACATGATTATGAATTAGTTAAGATTTATGCTGATGAAGGGATATCTGGTAAGCAACTTAAAAATAGAGTTGAGTTTCAACAAATGATTGTGGATGCTCGATTAGGTAAATTCAGTTTGATCTTAGTCAAGGATATCAGTCGTCTAGCAAGGAATACTTTAGATTTTTTGCAAGTTATAAGGAAGCTAAAAAAATATAATTGCGACATCAACTTTGTAAATCAAGGGATGAAATTACAAGAGACTTCAGAAGTTTACTTAACAATTCTTGCATCACTCGCCCAGGAGGAATCGTCTAAATTAAGTGAGAGAGTGAAATTTGGTAAAGATATAACTGCTAAAAAGGGAAGAGTCCCTAACTTTGTATTTGGATATGATAAAGTGGACAACTATACTCTTACTATTAATGAAGAAGAAAAAATTATAGTTGAGAAAATATTCGACTTATTTGTAAATGAAGGCTATGGAAGTGGAAAGATAGCTGGAGTATTAAATGATCTAAAAGTTATTACTAAGAGGACTAAAAAATCACAATGGCACCAGGTCGTTGTATGTCAAATTCTTAGGAATAGATTATATGTAGGTAAAGTTGTAAATAAGCAATCTCAAGTTGTAGATTTTATTACAGGTACTAGAGAATCAATTCCATTGGAAAATCAGATTATAATAGACAGACCTCAATTTAGAATTATAGATGATATTATGTTCAATAGAGCTCAAGATATTCTTGAAGGTAGAAGAGATACGTTTCATATGATGAATAAAAAAGAAAGTACAAAATATCCATTAAGTAACTTGATTCGATGTTCAGAATGTGGATATGCTTTTAGACGTATGCAAAGGAAATATTCTACAGATGGAAAAACATATAAAAGATGGGTTGATAGTTTAAGAAATTCTATGGGAAAAGATGCTTGTTGCAATAAAGTAATTATTGATGAGGAAGAATTAGAAGATTATATAAAATTGCTTATACAACAAATGTTTAAAAATAAAACTAAAATTATCAAAGGGGTTTCCGCTAGACTTAAAGAAATAATTAAAGAAAAAAATAAAGGAACTATAAATAATCAGAAAGATATTCAAGTGGAATTGGATTCACTTATGAAACAAAAACAGAAATATATGGAAATGTTTCAAAATGAGATTATAGAAATGGAAGAATTAAAAGATTATACAAAAGGTATTAATGACCAAATCTCTATACACAAAATTAGTATTCATGCTGTAAATAATGCTAATGAAATAACCTTAAACATAGAAAGTATTGTTAAGAAATATTTTGATAATATGAGTAATATTATTGAAGAAGGAGAATATACTAATGAAGCATTAAAGACACTGATAAAAAGTATAATGATATATCCTGATGGCACAATTGAAGTATCTTTAGTTATTAGTAATGAACATAATTTAAACCTAATATTACCTTTAGAACAGATTGATATTCCGTTAGAAAATACCGTTCCAAATACTAATGACAATACACACTGTACTTATAAAAAGGAACGGTTTAAAGTTGTTTTTCAAGTTGAAGGAATTTCCGATAAAGGTTGATGTAGTAAGGGTTATAGAGTTTGAATTAAAAATGTAAAAAATAAGGATAATATATTCTCGAATTAACGAGTTTATATTATCCTTAAAACTGTAACTTTAAATTATCATATTAGAAACTATAAATAACTATTTATCTTTTCATTATCACATTCTAATAATCCAAATAACTTTAAAGTTTCTGTTTCTAAATCTTTTCCAGTAGCATAGTATTCTGGGTTAATATAAATTGCTTTCTTATGCACATGTTGCACTCTTTTGATTAAATTAAATTCCTCTAGAGATTTTAAAACACTAATAATACTTCTTTCAGTTAATCCTATTAATGGTTCCAATTCTTTTACAGATGGAATATTATCATTTATCACTACACAATTAGTTGGATATTGTATGTAATCTCTTAGAACATAAAACACCAATTTTTCGTTACTATTTAATTTCATATTCCTTAGTTTTTCAATCTTATCTCTGAAAACTAAATTACAATTCATATGAGATTCAACATATCCTATATTTGGTCTATTGGCTTCCACTGATATATTATAGCCAATGTTTCCATCAAAACATTTAGTTTTATTTATCCATTTCTGTTCTATTAATTTTAGTGAATCCTCATCTAAAACTAATTCCAATATTTGAAAATTAAAATTCTTTTCAGTATATTTATTCCAAGCAAATTGTAAATGTTTATTAGTATGTTTATTCTTTTTTAAGTCACTTGTATGTTGTTTCCACCTTTTAGGAATATCTATGCTACTACCTATATAAAATTTATTATTCACCATATTTGTTATCTGATAAATCCCCATTATATTATTCATTATTAACTCCTCCTACTATATTAATTTGCGAACGTGTATGATTTACCGCACCTTCTATTATTTAAACCCTTGTAAATCCACAGTTGTTTAAACATTGAAGGTGCAATCTACCGCACACCTAATCTTCCTTAAACGTTGGTAACTATACATTCTTACATCAAACATCTTAATACTCTATACACTTTCTTTTACCTACTTTTTGTACTCATATCCGATTATCTTAAAGAATTCAGATATAGCTTTATAGATTTTAACTCCTTTAAACATTAAGTTAGGATTAATTAGGAAATAAGTGTTCCTTTCATGCCAAATTCTAATAAGACATTTCTTATACTCAAGAGTTTTAATATATTGAGAAACCGTACTTCTACCTAGTTCTAACTCCTCACAAAGTCTCTTTTGATTAAGAGGTTTACCTTCAGAATCTACTAATAAATTCTCTTCCCATAATAAGTAAGGTGATAATGAGTATAAAAAAAGAACCTCTGGTTTAGTCAAACCATAAAGTTCAGTAGCACTTAATATTTCATTGTAGAATATTTTTATAAACTCATTCTTCTTTGCCCGATTCTGTTTCCATTTCACCTTTGTCGTATCTTGTACAAACGTATTAATGTTATAATTCTCTAAATTGTTTTCCTTCTTTAGTTTTGATATTGTTTCACATATTAATATCTGAGCTGCAAACTCAGAACTGACTTCACTATTAACCTCGATTAACTGACTTAAAACTGTCAATTGTTCTCTTCTTATTGCCTCGTCTACCATATTAAATTGCCTCCTACTATATTAAGTTGTTACTTTTTTTTAGCTCTGTTTAATGAATTATATATAAGAAAATATCCATTGAACCTATCGTCTCTATCAAATACCCAATATGTCATGTTGTCTAATGGATCAACATCTACCCATGTATATTTAAGACCATTTTTTACCAAGTAATTTTTTAACCTTACTGATTTACATTCAAAGTTTTCCATATGAAGAACCTCCTACTATTTTTAATGTTTATTGATTTACCTTAATTCCTTTTTATTTCCGGACATAATAAAAAGAGATAAGCCTAAACCTATCTCTTGAGTTGATATAAAATTTGAAATTTATTGGATAATAACACATATAAATGTATAGATATACAAGTCATATGTGTTATTATATTTGATTTTGTTAAATAGAGTTACTTACACCTATTTTCCTATGATGAAGCAACTAACCTACTACACCACTAATTTTATACCATGCCGACCATGTATTAGTATCTGTATTACCTCGTCTGTAATAATTATTTGTTAATGTGGTAATATCGGCACTATTGTATCTAGGGTAATACATTTGTGTAATAAATCCTCTAAAAGAGGTATCACTACTTAATTTATGAGTGACTAAAATACCTTGGTTAAACCCTGTTGGTAATCCAACAGCGCCAAAATTAACAATAGAATTTGATTGACCTACAGAAAAGCTATCAGGCAATTTTGAAACATCATAGGTTTCAATTATATATTGGTTAACTACAATAATGGATTCTGCTATAACTTCATTATTTATTGCCTTTTCCTTTTTAAAAACAACACCTTGTATCTGTAAATTTGTGCTTGAAGATAATGGGTTTTTAGCAATACATACAATATCTACAATATGATGACCTTTTGCAATACTAAATGTCGTTATTTTTCTAAGTTCTAAAACTGTACTATAGCAATCAACTGTGCCTATTTCTATATTATCAACAACAACTTTAAATGTCCCTATTGATGGAGCAGTTGCATATACAATACTTAATTCACTACCTATATATTCAAATTGTATTCTTGTATCTACCCATGCAAACGACAAAACTTTGTTATTCATATATTGTGTGCCTGTTATAATTTCCCCACCACTATTTTTAAGCCTAAATCCACCATCTGCACATAAAGTTATAAAATTATTTAATGGTCTTTGAACATTTGTTGTAGGTATAAAAAAAGGTTTTAGTTTTTGGAACATATATTCATGTCCATTTTGATTAGGATGTACATGGTCAAACATTAATGTATTTTGGTCTGCAATTACACCACTTAATATATCTGCTTTCATAGTTTCAAACATATCAAAATAACCTAAATTATACTTTTTAGAAATACCTAAAACTACATTATTATAAGGTGGTTGCAAAGCATTATAATCGACATTCATCATATAACTTGGAGTTCTAATTATTACATCACAATCGCATGAAGAAATTAATTCTAGTATAAAACCATTATAAGCTTCAATATATTCATTTAGAGTTGTTTTATTTGTTCCATTACAATCATTTATTCCACTACAAATAACAACTAAATCGGGATTTCTTGCAACTATATCTGCGTATATTCTTCTCCACATCATGTGGATATTTTCACCACTAATACCCATATTAATTACATTTACATTAGCAGGGTTATAAATTGATTTAAGCCATGTATCTATTTTGCCAACAACATTAGGTAAATAGTTAGTTGTTTCGTTTATTTCCGTTGTACTATCACCTATAAATATAACTTTTGCTGATTGATTATTTTGTAATTTTGCAATAAATTTACTTGCATGGAATGACGTCTTATCAGCCAATTGCGACTTAACTTTATTTATTTTTGAATTTAAAATCATATCCATTTAATTCACCTCCATTATATTAATATCCATGTCGTTCCATCAAACAGGTAAGCATTTTTTGAACCATCTGTTTCGAGAAAAGTTGAACCAGCTTTGTATATTGTAGGCTTTACATCTGTAGATAATCCGAGTAATTCTGCCTTTGACCAATTTGCATCAAATCCAATCATTGTTACTGCCATTATTTATTCCTCCTTGAGATTTATTTTTTATATAATAAAAGAGACTAGAATAAACTAATCTCTTAAATGGTTCTTATAAATTGTAACTTTTATAGTACTTTAGTTCTTTTCTGGTACAACACCAAACTCAACATTTGGAGCTATTTCAGAAGGGGATACCTCTACCCTAGTATTTGTATCAACTTGAGGTAATAGTGGTTCTACGGCTTCGCTAGAAGGCTGTGGGGATACTATAACAGTAGATTCTACAGGATTAACATTAACTACAACTGGACTTTTACTTTCCACAACTGTAGTAGTAGTTTTATCTGCAATAGTTGGAGAATCTGAAATAACTACTTGAGTAATTACTGTAGGTTTTAATGCTAAAATTTGTGTATTTATAGTGTCGGTAATATATTTTTGAATATCGTTAATTTCAAGTTTTAATACATTTATGGTAGGTTCAGTAAGTTGAGCATAAACGGTAGAAGCTACATTTCTTCCTATTTCTAATAAGTCTTCTCTAGAGGCATTTCCTTCTGATATTTGTGCTTTTAAATCAGCTACAATTGCCTGTTGCGCAGAGTTTACACCTTTGAGTACAAGATCATTTATTCTATCTAAAGCACTTCCTAAAAGAGCTCTAGCAACCTCATCTTTAATTTTGTTTTTTTCTATGTCCATTTTAGCTTTTGCCTTATACACAAAGAAAGTTAGATATGCTAATGCAAGCCCACCTAATAAAGTAACTGCTTGATTTAAAAAAGTTTGAATTGTTTGATTTAAATCCATTAATACATTCCTCCTAAAATTTTATTTTGCTAACATACTTGCAATTGATTTTATAAGACTAAATGAAGAACCAACTATATAAGATATAATTAACATACCTGCACCTATTTTCCACGCCATACTCATTTGTTTCCAACTATTGTGAGGAGCATCTTTAAGAGTTTGAATGGCTTCCATTGTAGCTTTTTGGTTCTCCTTTGCATCTTTTGCTACTATTGCTATTGTTTCTCTAGTTTCTTTGGCCATGGTATTTTGTGATTCTCTTATTTGGTTGATGTAAATACGTGTTTCTGTATTACTATCTCTCATTGATAACATAGCAATACCTTGTTCTTTTGCATTTATTTTTATATCGACTATATCACCTTTAATATGATCAACTTCCGTTTTTAAGCTTCCAATAGTTTGTTCCGACATTATTATTACCTCCTGCTTTTATTTTTACGTCTTATATTGGAGGATATATAAAGTGTTATATAGTCCTTCGTAATTTTAATTTGTTATAGCCTATAAGGAATATTATGTCATCTTATAGGCTATTTGATTAGATTAGACTACCAATACCACCACCACATTTTCTCAGGTCAACTCCCGTCTCAACATTATTATTTATATAATAAAAACACCTACTAATTAATAGGCGCCAATTGTTGATTATTGTTTTCAAATCCAATCCATTCATATATTTTATTTAATCTTTCCTCATCATAAAAGGTTTGTGATTTATACCATAATTCCATGTCTGAATTATTTTTACTTGAGTTAACACATTTTTCGCATGGAATTATATTCTCTCTAACATAACATCCATTTTTACTCAATGGTATAATGTGATCTTGACTAATGATTTTCATGTCTAGACCAGTGTAAGCATCTTTGCAATTAAAAAAATCTAAACAATCCTTCCATTCTTCAATCGTTAATGTTGATAAAAGTAATTTTTTCCTCGTTCTTCTGCGTTGAGAAATAACATTGCATTTATCTCTATTATCTTTTTTATATTGTGATATTTTATCTTTATTTTTCTCTCTATATTTTCTAGAAGATTCTTTTGTTTTTATGCATTTTTCAGGGTGTTCTTTTCTATATTTTTTATCACGTACTTTAAATTTGATCTTATTTTTCTTATTATATTTTCTAACTTCTTCTCTTCTCTCTTCTTTATCACTGTAGATTTTATTTTTAACTTTTATAATATCTTTATTGCCTTCTTTATATTTTTTATTTCTTAATTTAATCTCGTCCCAATTTTCTTCTTTATATTTTATAGCTTCTAATTTAAGACATTTTTTACAGGCACATTTAAGCCCGTCTTTATTCTTTTTACTTTTACCGAATTTATCTAGTGTCAATTCTTTTTTACATTTACTACATTTCTTAGTTTCCATTATTATTTAATCATCCTCCGATATTTTCTGATTAAATGGGAAAAGAGCTGTGTATCGGCACAACCCTTTTAATTACTGAAAATAGACTTCGAACCCTATTTTTCAAACCACAATATTTTTTGCACAATAATAAAGGCAGAGAATTAATCCCTACCTTGTAAAGTGTTATTTCATTTTATTTATTCTGTAAAGGCATCATCCGCATCATCTGTGTCTTCTCTAATAACATAAATTTTTGTAGTTTCTACAGATTTATGTCCAAGAAGTTTCTGTGCAGTTTCTAAAGTTTTACCTGAGTGCAATACTAAATTTGTAGCCCTTGATTCTCTAAAAAGGTGAGGATGTACTCTTCTGCCCACTATTAAAGTGAATAATTTCTTGCACCAATAATTAAAGTTTTCAGGTTGTCTTGCATGAACTCCATCTTTATCTTTACAAACAAACATAAATTCACAATCATCTTCTCCACGAACCTCTAACCATTTCTTTAGTGCTTCCATAGCCTCTTCAGAGAATTGTAATTTTCTAACAACACCAAGAGCACCATGTCCCTTACAACGAATATTATGGGTTCTATAAGAGGACACTTCTATACTAGTTTCTTTACCATCTTCGTCTTTTACTTTTACTGTTGATTTTTTAGGAATATAATTTGCAACTTCTTTTAAAAGTAATGAGCTCTCCGTACGCCTACATCCTGTAGAATAGGTAAATTTAAGATATGCAAGTTTTTCCCATTCTTCCATTTCCTCTAATTTATCACATAGGAAAGTGTATTCAGTAGGAGTCAATGGTACTTTTTTATTTACTTCTCCTAATGATGGTACTTTAATTCCTTTGTTAACAAAATTTCTAAATGTAGGATACTGTTTCTGATAATAAAGCATAATGTAATTATTTAATGTACTTACAGATGATCTTTTAAATCTAATAGCACTTTCACCTAATCCACTGTTATATAACCAACTCTGATATTTTTTATAGTCTATACTTTCAACTGTTGGTAATGGTTTGTTATCACAATATTCTCTAATATAATTTATCCAAATACGTAAAGATGAACGATATTGTGGCTTAGTTTTTGGAGATAATTCGTCACTATTATCTATGAACTCTTCAACTATTTTCTTATTGTATTCATTACACAATTGGTACATTTCCTCTGTTAAATTGGTTAATTTTTTAGCCATATTTTTATCGTCTCCTTAATTTTACGCATAATAAAAAAGCACTAATAATAATGCTTTACAATGTTATTTAATCTATGTTAAACTATAGTATGGAGAACTCAATATTCTCCTATTACATTTATTAACAGAAAGGACTACTTTTAATATATCCTTTCTGTTAATATCTGAGGAAATCCTCAGTAGTTATTTATTTCTTACATATCTTATTTATCAATTGGAATGCTATTTCTGTTTTATTCCCATAAATTCCATCCTCAGATAAAGGTGAACCTGTCTGGGTAACGAAATTGAACCAACACTGAAAATCTTTGCAATATTTGTACTTTTTACTTTGCTTAACATATCCTAAAAAAGTGTCTAATGCAGTTTGGGTATTATTACCATAAGTTCCATCACAAACTAATTGATTTTTAGATTGTGTCGATAAATTATAGAAGCGTTGGAACTCCAAAACGTAGTTTACCTTAGAATTGGGTTTTGGTGGAGATGTAACAATTATATTATTTGTAGTTAGTTTATTTTTAAAATCATACCATTGGCTCCAATTATTATCACTAAATGAACCGGGACATCGCTTAAAACTGGCATCATAGTGACGTTTAACATTTTCAATTGGTATATTTAATTCTTTCATAAGATATTTAATTAAATCTACCGTATTTCCTATTGTTTTTGTAGATGGTTTCATATTAAATTCAAGACACATTTCTACGGAAACAGAATTTGAATTGGTTATTCCTCTACTCCCATGTCCATCACCAACAGCCCATGAATTTCTAGTATGGTAATCCATCGTTTGAATAATATTATTTGAATCTGTAAAGAAATCGGCAGATGCATTTTTATTTCCACTAGCAAGATAATCTCTATTATTTTTTGCAGACGAAGAAGCTCCGACATCATGTAAAATAATATACTTAATAGCTGTATTTCTAATTGAATAATTGTAATCTATAAACAGTTTTTGTATTGCTAACATATTATCCTTCCTCCCAATTTATTATTTAAATATTCAAGAATTTTTATTTCACGTTCTCTGTTATAAAATTTATATGAAGGATACCAATCTGAAAAATCTTTATCATTTTTTGAGCAGTTACAAGATTTACAAGATGGGAGCATATTTTCATCTACATATCCTCCACCTTTAGAAACACTAATAAAATGTTCTTGTTGTAGAGGTAATTCTTCTCCACAATAACAACACTTACTATCAAAATAATGTTTTGTTGATTCCCATTCTTCTATTGTAAAAGTAGACAATAACAATAATTTTTTTGCCCTTCTACGTTGTGAAATAGCATTGATTAAATCTTTGTTGGCTTTTCTATATATTCTTTTGTTTATGGTAATCTTCTCTTTGTTTCTTTCGTTATATTTTTTGTGCCATTCAAATACTTTATCTTTATTGTCGGATCTCCATTTTCTTTGACGGATTAAGCTTTCCTCCTTGTGATTATCTCTATATATTTTACCTCGTACTTTTTCTTTTTCTACATTATTTATTCGATATTCTTTACCTAACTCCAAACATTTGTCGTGATTTTCTTCTCTATATGCTTTATGTGTTTCTGATATTTTATCTACATTTTCTTCATAATATCCCTTCATGCGATTCGATATCTGTTCCTTATGTGTATCTCTATATGCTCTGCCTCGTTCTGATATTTTCTCAGGATTTTCTAATCTGTATTCTTTTGTTTGTTTACTAATATGTTCCTTGTTTTTCTCATAATATTCTTTTCTCTTTTCTTGAATAAGTTCTTTATTGTCAATTACATATTGTTTTTTATTTTCTTTTTCGCAAGGTTTACAATAAGAACTCACACCATATTTATGTCCTTTTGCCTTGTAAAAGTTATCAAGCGTTAAATTTTCCTTACATTTGCTACAAATTTTTGTCTCTTCCATTTGTGTTTCCTCCTATTTTTTTTACATAACAAAAAGGCCTGGCAAGTAGTTATCCTGCAAAGGCCTTCTATATATAATTAAGGAGGCATTTATTCCATGCAATTCCTTAGTATTAAATTATTATTTAATTCTTACTTATAAAACCTGTGTTTTATATGATTATATTTTATGCTTCCTTATTTCATTTTGTTTTAAAAAAGGGCAATAAAAAAGCACTATTTCTAGTACATAAAGTATTACCCTTTTTAATTAAGGAATTGGAACTATTAAATTACCGAATCCATCAACTATTAGCATTGCATCAACATCTGCTTTTAATGGAGTATATCTTGGTATTGAAAAAACTGCTAGGTAGTCTAATTTCCCTAATTCTATTCTTTGTGCTAAATATAAAGCCATATCATTCACCTCCTCTCACATCCTTTCTAAAAGTTCATTATGATGAAGTCTATTGCACCAGCATTTGTTGCAACATCTTCTTTTAATTTTATATTATCTGCTTTTAATACTACATTTTCACTTTTAAGTGCTTCAATAATATCTGATTGACTTACCTTAAACACAGGATATTGGAATAATACCTCATTTGTGTTTATATCTATCATAAAGGTTGTTGCCATTTCAAAATTATTTTCATATTGCATATAATCTAATTGTTTAACACCAACTTGACTTGGATTTCTTCCGTTTAACACATCAAACATGATAAAGTCTTGCTCTTTTGTGGTATTGACTGCATTTTCACTATGTTTTTGTGGAATCATTAAAATTGTAGTTCCTGTTGTTAATTCATAATATATTTTTTTCCCTATCATTGTAACGCCTCCATTTTTATTAACTAATACATAAAATGCTTAAGTTAATTGTATTTGATGGCACTGTATTACCACCATTACTACAACTTATATTAAATGTTGCGGTAAAACCGTCACTATTAGCAACAAAATTTGTTATAGATATAGTCCAACTAATTGTTGTATAATAATAAACTAAATCTTTATTAGGCGATAAATAACCACCGTTTAATGAATAATCAGTAGTATATAAATAATATCTATTAGTAGTATTAATAAATATTTGTGAGGGTTGAAAACCAACTCCACTAACGGTAAAACCTACCGAAGTTGAACCTGAACCAGTAGGTACAGTAATGGTAGTAGTTTTTGTTATTGTTTTCTTTTCAACTACATTTCCAATAATTCCATCAATATTAATACTATTTTTTATATTACTTGCTATTAAATTACTTAAATTTTTAGTGCCTGTTACAATTCCATTATCAGTTCCAATAGTTTTACCAAGCACTACATCACTACTTATGGCTGTTCCGTAATCACCTCCCTCACCCAATAATTGAAAATTTGTGCCATCATAAAAGAAGGTATATACACCAATTTTTAAAGTTGCATCTAACCCTCCTGCCTTTTTTATTCCTTTTGTACTTCCAATAGAAGATATATTCAAGGTTGCTACTCCTGTTGAATTTGCGTTGATTTTAACGGTAAATTTCTGATTAGCAACAATAGTCTCAGTGCTTGTAATACTATAAGCATTTCCGATATTTGTAGTTGTTCCTAGATGTGGTATTGCCTTTGTGTTATCTGCCAAATGAGCAACTAAATCAACATTCTCTGCTTTTGCATTAAACTCGCTCGCGGTTATATTGCAAGATGCAAAAAGAGTTTGAAATAATATTACCAATCCATTTTCACCAGTAGTTGAGCTATATGATAACCCACTACTAGCACTTGTAAAACTTAAATTCCCTGTAGTAGTAAGAGGGGATTCTTTATATGATAAACCATCATATCTAATTTTTTCAGAAGCATATAAAGAATTAAAATCTACTTTTGTACTCAAATTAAGCACTTCCTTTCATTAATTTAATTATTATTTAATTGTTATATTAAACGAATTTAAATATATATCCTTTATATTGTTTCCCTTCGCTGTTGCATGCTTTTGTTATACTACAAATACGCAACAGAACACCAAATAATCTCTCTGACTCTCTTCCTAATTTGCTACAACTTTCAAAGATTCCAAGTGATACCTGATTTTTAAATATCTCTACTTTTTTGCAACCCTTGTGATTCCGTTTATATATTTCTTCTTCGACATCGTAGTTACACCATCCGATATCGTTTCCTTGTTTTAAATAATTTCTAATTGTTGCAGTGTGCAATTTCATAATGATACCAATTTGATACGTTGATAAATCGTTATTATTTTTCTTATAGCCACAAGCGGTTTTAACAAAATTATTCAATGTAAATTTTATACATTTGTCCCAATCAATTTTATTTAAATCAAATAAATGGGACAATGAACTAATTAATATATTGTTTTTTATATATTTTAATTCAGAAATATTTGAATTAATTCTTATGACTTCTATATCATGTATATTTGCTGTTTTATCTTTATAATCATCTATTTCTTTAGATTTTTCTTTAGTTTGCCCACTCATATTGTTATCTTTAAAATGAAAACCCCCATCCATTTCTACTATATATTTTTTATTATTTAGTTCAAAATAAAAGTCGTATCTCATAGGTTTTATCCAATCAGGATTATATTCTGTTTCAAAAAGTATATTCAATTGTTCTAAAATTGAAAACATAAATTTGAAAGGATATGACTGCCCATCACTGCAAGAACATCCAAGTGAATGGTTACTATAAATTTGGCTAATACAAATTTCTTTTCCTTTAATCCTACTACAATCAGGACATATTGATATTATTTTTTTACTACTTTGACATGTATATAATTTTGCCTCATCATACCCACCTTGAAAATATGGTATCATCCATGATGCTGTTGTTGGTATATCATTAATGCCTTCAACGGTAGTTTGATTTGCACAACATGAGCATCCCTTTCCCTTTATTAAATTAGATTCTTCCATCCATCCTCCAGTCCAACCACATTTATGACAGGTGTACTTATACCATTTCCAATTACAGTTGTTTTTATCTTTTCTATATTCTCTATCCATAATTGATAAGTCTCTTTTACTATCTTTAAATTTTGTTCCTATATCTATTTTAAATTTATTTGTTTTTAAACATAGTAAACCACCTAGCCTACAATTTTTTAAATTACCTGCACTTATTTTAAAGATATCGTTCTCTAAATATTTGATAAACAAATATTGCGTTTGGCTTTCATAATCAATAATTTCAAATTCGCCTTTTATATCATCATATGCGAACTTGATTTTACATCCTACACTTTTTATCCAATTAATATTTTTATCATTATATCCATTTTGCTTTGGTAAACTCTCTAAAAATACCTTCCTCACTATATAAACCTCCATATTTTCACATAATAGAAAAACACCTACTACATAGTAAGTGTTTTAAGTTTTTACTTATTATTTAACTGAATTTTACGCAAATCCAACAATTAGTGAGATTGCCAGTAGGAGAGTGAACATAAATATTACTATTTATTAATAGAGTTTGTCCGCTTTTATTTAAAATCCCCGGAAGTACAGTTACATCATCTCCAGCAATTTTAATATCTGCTGTTTTGTTATCTGAACTTACTGCAACCACTGTGCCAGGCCATTCTTTGACTACTTGTTCTTTACTTTTTTCTTTTTTTATTATATCTCTTATTTGAGATATTAAGAATTCAGAAAAATCCTTATCGTTAATATTCAAATTACATCACTTCCTTAAAATACTATATCTTTACTCTTGACACATGAAATTGACATATTCCCTTGGTTTTCTAATTGTAATGTTATGCTTTGAGTTAGAAATCTTTCCTCGTTTAATTTTAATGAATAATCTGTTAAAGTAATAACTTGGTCGACATCTAAATGAAACATAGGCATTGCATTAATACTAATTGATGTTTGTAATGCTACTACTCTTTTTAATTCATACTCTGCTCTCTGTTGTGCAAGTGAATTTGTAGTAATATTATCATCTACAATTGGTGTTTTAGGTTTACTCCCTATTAATTGAACCCTTGTACCACTTTGTAAATTATTGTTTATTGCAGTACCAGTTGCGATACTTCCATTTATATTAGAGCCTATAACAACTATAGTATTACAAACATCTTTAAATTTATAAGTGTTGGTAGCACCTAAATAATGAAAATTATCTGTTGAATAATCCCATTGACTTCCTTTTATTGTATCTTCAACATCTTTTTCAAATACGAGGTTGCCTAATTCATTATAGTAAACATTACAAGATAAAATTTGTGCAAATTCTATTAAAACTTCACCATATGTTGAACTTCCTATATCTTTACGAACTGTATATGGAGTTATTTCTGATGTAAAATTGTTACATAAAATAGGAGGTAACTTATCATTATTTAATGCTAAAATACCTCTAATAGTTGTATATATATTTGAACCTAATGGTGCTTGATAAATACTTGTAAAATTACCGCCCATATCTCCCGATAATAAACTAAATTTGTCTGAACCATTCAATGTTAAATATGATTCACTAAAATTGCTTATAGCTTCAGGATCTGATATTACAAAAATCCCTTGTGAGAAAAAGTAATCCTCATCTTTATTTATTGCAATTCCCAACGATAGTCTAAATTTTCTATTTATCCATATATTACTATCTTCACTAGGAATATATTGACCGTTGATATTTTTTAACTTAATTGAAACACTTCGTCTTATTCCGTTTTGACGAGTTATTGAAAGTGAACCACTTAAAATATCCGCTGTAAATTCTGAAGACACACTCTCATCTTCAGATCTCAACCATTCAACCTTACATCTTTTTTTATATTTTCCTGTCTTTATTTTATCTATATAGTCTTGAAATGTAGACATATCTATATCGCCCCACATTCTTCAATGTCAAAAGTTATTTGATATGGTTGAATATTTAACTCGTCTGTGTATTTATATTTAAAATTTGTAGTCGTAACTTTTAACATTTGTCCACTTCTAAATTTGAATAGCTTTTCTTTACCATTGTTTATAAACGTCCTTAAATCATCAATATAGTTAATGTCGCTTTTAAATACATCATCTATTTCTGATAATCCAGCATAAGCAGTAACACTAGTTTTTAAGAAGTCTCTATTTCCCCAAGTAACACCATTATATTTTGTATAATTTGGATAACTAGTTCTGTCTATTTCATTTGTTACATCAGAAGTTGTTAAATTTAAATCAAACATATAAACTTCGTTAGTATCCCCATCAATTAAATAAACACCATAAAAATCAGCTAATATATTTGCTGTTTCCAAAGGTTCTCCTATTTGAGTATTAGTTTGTGGAAAAATATCATAGATATATGTTTTGTTGGCTTGTGCAGTATAATCCATATACTGTGTCGTTCCTACATCTATAATAGCTAAGTTTTTAGATATTTCTTCATCTATGGCTTTTCTATAAATACCCCAATTAGTAATTGCAGAATCTAAACTTACAACATTTCCTGCCTGTAAATTTGACTGATTAAACTGTGATAACATTATTGTATAACCATCCCAAGAGGGAACATCATTAATTACTAAAGATTGGACTTCGGTATCCGAATAAAGCCTATTTTGAACATGTATATCATCTATAATATTGTTTCCATAAAATGTTATTTTGTTATAAACAGAAGCAACCGGTAATGGCTGTGTATAATTAAGAAAACTTTTTCCTAGGAATACTCCACTTAATAGCATTTTAATATTACCTCCCTTCTCTTACATTCCAATCCGAATACCGTTTACTAATATATCTGTTGGTCTTATATCTACATAAATTGGTATAGTTGGTAATGTAGTTGCTAATCCATATATAATTATTCCTTTGTTATTAAAATAAAAATGTGTACCATCATATCCAATTTGATAATCATTATTTCCCAATGAACAAAACACCCCTATAAATCCTACTGAAAATAGAATTTTAAACTTTGCATTAAATTTTAGAGGAATATTTATTGAATAACTTATATTACTTGTGCTATCTAACTGCAATGCCTTATTATTGTTCCTTATGATATTATTTGCATATGAATAAGTTCCATTTGGAGTTCCTACTATTTGAATTGCTTGTCCCCAAACTAATTGTATTGCACTTAAATCTTTGAATACACTTGCATTAGGAATTATATTAAGATTTGGCAACGAATAACTTACAGTAAATGTTTTCTTACCAGTAGTTGAAATTATATCATTTTGGTCTACAACTATACATTCAATAGAATAAGTAGAACCGTTTAAAAATCCATTAAATACATAAGTCAGATTAGCTGAAAATATATAACCACTATCCTTTAATACAGAAATATTACTTGAATCATATAGTACAAATTTAAATTTCTTAATCGCAATACTTTGCGGATGAGAATATGTGGCAATTGGAGTATAGGTTTGAGAATTAATTGTTACCGGAATTGCCATTGAAACTGTTGATATTCCATAAGATTTAAAAAATACTTCTCCTGTTGTAGTACTATTATTTGCATTGTCAAAGACTGTTAAAACCCATTTGCAATTTTGATTAGCAGTAATTGTATTTGCAGGAAGAGTTATATTTAAAATACTTTTATCATATAAAGGAGCTCCTAATGTAATTTTTGTACTATCATATAATAATGTTCCAGAATCATTATTATAAATATAAATGCGATAAGCTGTTATAATAGAACCATTCATAACAGCAGAAAATATATTAGATATTGTAGGATTTATTGTACTATTTTTAGGAATCATATTGGTGCTTAAATATATCAAAGGCTTTACCTCACTTTCTTTCATAGTAAAAAGAAGAGATATTAATTATCTCTTCTTTAGTTATTGAATTAGACTAAAGCAACTTTTGTTTTAAAACTACTTATAAATTCATCTACATTATTTGCCACCACTTTATCAATATGATAATTATGAATAATTGGTGCAACCACAGATTGATTATTATGACCAGATGTATTGCTCATATTTATTTTGTCCATAATATTTTCCATAGAAATTAAAGCAGAGGGAAGATAAGATACAAGTTGTCCGAAATCTTGAGTTTGAGTTGATGATAATACTCTTTCTTTTGTATCTACCATAGCTAATCTATTACCACTAAATGAACCTACTTCTCCACCACTTGCAAATTTAGGAACAACCCCTTTGCCTGATAATATCTTTTCATTAAGTAATAATGTAGCAGCCCTATCAGAGCCTGTAGCCCCTCCACCTTTAGACACTGTAATATTAACTCCACTACCATACTTTGCTTGTAGCATTGCTTTATCAACCTCTGTGTTTACTGTAATAGAAGCTGAGTTACCAACTCCTGTAGTTCCTTTTACAGTGGAAGATAAAGTACCATTTGCTTGTGATAATAGGAGAGAATCTTGTAATGATTTAGCAGAATCTACATCTGTTGTAAGTTGTTTTATTATTTCAACCCAATTATCTCCATACGTTTTCTTTAATAATTTTAATGAAGTATCCGCAAGGAGATTCATATCTGCATAATGGAGAGTTAGAAGATTAGTTTCTATAAGTTGATCTTTTTCAAGTGTTACAAGTTTTTCAGAATATGCTAAATCTTTTGCAGTTTTTTCATCTGCTAGTGATTTTTTTAACGCATTAAGAGAATCAGTTTGATGTTTTAGTGCTATAGATTTCTCAAAATCTGCATTAGATTTAACTTGGTCATTTAAGGCTTTTTGTGCGGATTCAATTGCTTTAGGATCTGCAATATATTCTTTTGTAAATTTCCCATCTGCACCTTGTTTTATTTGCATAACATTTTTTTCTTTTAGTGTATTTTGTAATGCAGTTTGTTTTTCTATTAAGTCATTCTGATTTTTTAATCTATCTTCAATTTCTTTATTAATATCATTTACAGTATTTAGATTGTCAATTTGTGTCTGAATTGCATCTTGTTGTTTTTGATTTTCTTTATCATAAATTTTAATTGAATCTTCTGCTGATTTCATTGCAAGTTTCTTTTCGTTTAATGCTAATGTATCATTTCTATTAGCACCAGTTTCACCAGCACCTGCTTTAACAGTTATGTCTAAATCCGAGTATTTCTTTTGTAACATTTCTTTGTCAATTTCTGTATTTACAGTGATAGTTTTACTTGGTACTCCACCATAAATTGAAGATGCTAATTTGTTTTTCTCATTGTCTTGTTGCTGTTTTAAGGCTATTTCATCGCTAACTCTTCTAGATTCTAAAAGCGAAGTTACTCTCTCTTTTGCTTGAGTTTTAAGTGCAAGAGTTGTGTCTAATTCCATTTTTAATAATTTAGATTTCAAGATAATCATTTCTTGTAATTGTGCTTTTGTATATTTACCACTTTTTAATCCATCTTCTACAAGTTTGATTTCTTGTTTTTTAATGTCTAATTCTTTATTGAGATTAGATACAATTTCTTTTTCGTATCCTTTTCGTTTTAAATCATCATCTGTTATTTCTGCTTGACTTGACAAAATATCGTTTTTACTTTCATATTCTGCAATTTTATCATCATATTGTGCTACTCTAATGTTGAATTTTTGATATGCAAATCCTGCTAACTTTTCTTCCCAATCAGCTATATCAGCTTTATCTTGTTCAATTTGAGCTTTGAGTTTATCGGAACCATTATCTGTTGTGGATTCTCCTGTTGATGATGTAAAGCTTGATTTTCCTCCTGGAGTATTGTTCTTTACTTTATTTAAATAAGATCGAGTTCCTTCGCCATATCCCATAATAGCTTTTTCTACATCTCCACCAGCCCATGAGATACGTTTAACAAGATATTTAGCAATTGCGTCTATAGATGATTTAGCATCAGTTCTATCAGATAAACCTTCTTCTTTTGCTGTACTATAAAGGAATTGTCCAAGTCCAGTTGCACCAGATTTAGAATTTCTAGCTAAGGGATTAAAACTTGATTCTGTCTGAATAATTCCAGCTATTAGATTAGGATCTATTCCATATTTAGAACCAGATTGATTTATCCAATCTTTATATTTACCATTTGCATATCCACCAGCATAATTTCCTGAAGATGTATTCGATGTCATAGTAGATTTAGAAGATTTATTTGTAGCAGATTCTACAGATAACATTGATTTAACATTTGCTTCATTAGTTTTTATGGATTGTTGAGTTAGGGTAATTTTCTTTTTGATAAGAATTGCTTCTTTATCTAATCCGGCGATATATGCATCAGAGTTTGGTGCAAGCTTAGATTGAGATATTGCAAGAAGTTTAAGTTGATTATCTAATTCCTTGATGGCCTGTTTTTGATCGTTTATTGCATTAGTGGCTTGTTTATTTGCATCTGTGAGAGCTTTAGTACCTTTTGTTACTTTTTCTTTAGATTTACCAACATCTTGAAGAGAAGTATCTACAGAAGTAATTATATTCTTTAATTTAAAGTAATCATCAATTGATTTTACAGTTTCTCCTGCTCCACCACTACTAGCTTGAGATGCTAAACTAGCTTTCTTACCTAAGTAATATGATTCTTCGTCTGTGGCTCCACTAGCTTTACCAAGAGTTTCAAATTTCTTTTGGATTATATCTAAGTTAGCAGCATATGCCATTAAGTATGCATTTTTAGCATCTATTGCAGTTTTAAAATTAGCAATATCTGTAAGGTAAGCTCCAGCTATTTTCTTAATTTTATCTGCGGTTACTTGTAATTCATCCTTTGCTGCTTTCTGAACAGTTACAATATTATCTCCTTTTATTTTTGTTAATTCTTGTGCAAGGAGTTTATCATCGTTCATAACTGCGAGAAGGGAAGGATAAGTTGATGCAAGTTTTAGGATTGATGCTGTATCCCATTCGTTAGTTTCTGCATGTTTTTCTAGGATTGTGTTGATTGAGGATACGATAGGAGTAGTTGTTTCCATTGCTTTAGTTACTGTGGTCATTACGTCTGCTAGGGTTTTAGCTTTTATTGTAGCTTTTTCAGTTGCTATTCCCATAGTGCTTAATGTTTCTGCTAGAATTTTACTAAACAATTCATATTCTGTTGTTGGCATTGAGTTCTTTTGACTCGCTAACAAAGAAGACAGAGCTACTTTTTGCTTATCAATTTCTCCTGGAGTATGACTGGTTTTTTTATTAAACTCGTCCACTGATTTTGAAAATTGTTTAAATATATCTTCCTTGCCTAACTCCACTAGCGAATCTGAATAACTAATAATTTTATCTTTATTAATTCCTCCGGACTCTCCCATTTTATCAAAAGAATTTATTATATTTGTTGCTACAGTTCCAGTAATTCCTGCTGCAACTACTCCATCTTCTGCTAATTTTTTAAACCATGCAGAGTAAACAGCAACAATTTCTTTCGATTTTGTCATACTATTATAAGCTGTATCTCTTGTTTTATTAGCCTCTGAAATTACAAAACTATCTATTGATGCTAAATCTTCTTTTGTAAGCTCAGCTTGAACACCCATACCTGCAAGAAATTCTGCTTTTTTAGAAGCATATGCCTTTTCATAATCTACTCCCTTACCTTTTGAAACTTCTGAAGCACTATCATAAATGTCTTCTTGCTTTGTAATATTTCCTTTCGATTTATCATAATTGCCTGCTGCATCGTCAATTGATTTCTTTGTAGCTGCTTTATCTAATTCAGCATTATTTTTCTTCATTGCTGAGGTTTGTTCCTCTATAGATAAAGTTTGATCTCTTATAATAGAAGAAGAATCAGGTAATAGTTTGTTTAATTGTTTTACAACTTCTCCATAACGTTTGGTTTCTTCAGCAGTAAGACTAGTTTTCTTAGCTAATTCTTCATGCTCTGTTATTAAACCATCTATTGAACTAGTTTTATTATTTATAGTATCTAAGGCAGATTGCATATCTTGAACTGCATTCTTTTGTGCTTGAACCATTTTTATTATTGCGGTAATTCCAACCGTTAGAATAAGAACTCCTGCTAACATTGCAGCTTTCATAACCCATGCACCAGCGGTTACAGCTTTCTGAGAAGCGTTAAGAGCTTCATTACTAGCGGTTTGTCCTGCTGTACTTGCAGTAGAAACATTTAAACTTGCGCTTGTTTGAGCTATTACTATATTGTATTGTTCTTGTGTGATAATTTTCTGTTTTAATAAACCATCTGCTTGTGCTTGTGTTATTGTTCCAGCAGCAACTTGTCCTTGTACTCCAGCTTCATATATTGAACGTCTTCTTAATGCTAGGTTATATTCTTCTTGTGTTATTATCCCTGATGCTAATTGTCCTTGCAATTCTTTTTCTGAAAACATACGTTGTAATAATTCAGCCTTTCTACCTTGTGCAGATAAAGTACCAGCAGTAACTTGTGCATTCAAACTGCTTTCTAATGCAATTCCTCTTGCAAGGCTACTCTGAAGTCCAGTTTGTGCAGCACTTAAAACGTTAGTACTAGTAGAAGCAAGTCCAAGTTTAGTCCCAACTACTTGTAATATACCAGCAGATTCTGTTGCGGTTATATTTCCTGCTGCAACTTGAGCCGATAAACTTGCAGATGCTACTTGATAAGCCTTTGCTGCGGTTGTAGATTTTTGGTATCCTCCAGTAAGAGCAGATAATCCATTAATTCCTGTTTTATCTAGGAATTGTGTGAAATTTAATCCTGTAAATATTTTAGATGCTGAAGAAAATGACTTCATTACAACTCCAACTTCAAGTAGTGTAAATAACCATTTTTTCATTCCTGGATCTGCTTTAGAAAGAGCTTGTGCAATTGATGTTGCTCCATTTGCTACGCCTTTCAAAGTTGTCATAAGTCCTGCCTCACCGACGCTAATATAAAGTTCTTTGATTGAAGATTTAAAAACCTCAACTTGTTTAGAAAATGTTTGCATAGCCTTCACGTTTTCCTTTGCAGAGTAACCTACTGAGTCTGCACTTTCTTTTGCTATTGCATCTATTTCTCCCCAGCCCTTGGCCAAAATCGAGATGTCGTTCTTTCTCCATGCTTGATGTTCATATGAAATCGCTAGTTTTCATACAGTTCTCATGTAATAAATTACAATGAACTTCTCATACTTTTATATGAGAACAGACTATATCACAATCCTATTTATTAGATAGGATTCTCCCCATTTCCCTACGCTTGTAGGTACGAGATTTCTCTCTAGTCGTTGAAGTTTACTCTGTTCGAGTCTTACTTGCTGATTACCCATTGTTTAGTAGCACTTAGGATTTAACCATATGCCATTCTGATTATTTTTTCTACTTTCATCACCATCACGCTTAGACATATTTCATTCTTACGTTGTGGTTAATCAGACTTTAGGGACTTCCAGCAGTTAAAGGAGTTTTGATAGGTTAAACTATCGGTCTATACTTTTTACAAATATAGGGAGCTTTAAGGTTACTCCACCCATTGCATCTAGAATATCATTTGAAGATTTTGTTCCTTCTCCAAACTTATCTAATGCTATGTTTGTACTTGTCATTATGTCTTTAAATGTGTTGAAATGTTCAGCATCTTTCATAACTGTAATTCCATAACTTTCCAATACACTGATTGTTTCAGGTCTTAAAAGTCTAGTTTCCATAGTTTTGATAGCATTTCCAATTTCAGAACCACTTTTTTGTGTCGCCTCACCGATCACCACAGTAATTGCGTTCAAATTATTAAGGTCAATTCCTAGGTTTTTTGAGCTCGACCCAGCTCTTTGCATTGCCTCTGCCATGTCATTTGATTTTACTGCATATTTATCACCTAGTTTATTCCATCCATCTATAATCTTTTCTGAGTCTTGAAAACTCATGCCTAGCTGCTTGACGGCCGAAACTAAGTAGCCGGTCATTTCTGTTGCTGAGGCTATTTCTGTAGTATTCAAACCTAACATAACTGACTTTGACATACCCGTTAAATCTGACTTGCTACTTATTCCTGCACGAGCTAACTCTGTCATAGCAGTTTGGACTTCTTGCAATGGTTGACCAAAGTCTTTAGAATATGCCACAGCTTGTTTTCCATATTCTTTTAAATCATTATTTGTCACATTTTCAAGGGTTCTGGACAAATTATTAAGCGAAACTTCGTACGAGGAATTTGTCGTAATTAGTTCTTTTATAGAACTTGTTAATAAATATATATTTGCTGCGGCGAAGGCGTAGGCTCCGGAAATTTTTGCACGATCCATAAGGCTGTTGTTTATGTTTCCTGAACCCATCGCTAATTGAGATTCCCCAGATATTTTAGATAATTCTTTACTCATTTTATCGTATTCTTGGCTACTTGCTTTTTCTTGAGTGTAAAGTTTTAGTGCGGATAATGCTTGTTTTTCATTTGCTGCTATAATTTTAGCCGTTACATCCTGCCTAGATTTAACCTCTTGGTCAATAGCCAATTGAACTCTTTTAGCCTCATCTGTATATTTCTTGGCTTGTGAGGTGGCTTGCATTCTAGCAGTACCTTCTAATCCTAACGAGGATATTAATGCTGTTGATTTACTTGCAAGAGCATTTAAGTCAGATATTCTAGCTTTCTCTGATGAGTTTAAAGTTAAATAAGATTGATTAATTCCGTCTAATTGAGATTTATATCCAGCATTATACAAAGTTGTATTTTGCCCAGCATTTTTCTTTTGTGCTTCAGACTGTCTATTTATAGAGTTGGCCAAAGCATCTAAATCTTTTGCCTGTTGTTTATAATCAGTTGTATTAGCTGTAGTTGTTACAGTATTGCCTGTTTTATTATTAGTGGTATTATTAGTAGTTAATTTTTTACCTGCTGCATTAACGGATTCTACCATCTTTACAGTTTTGTCTATTGCATTTGCAGTATCGGTTATAGTTTTAGTAGTTGTCTTTGTGATTTCTGAACTTACTTTCATAAGAGCTGCCGTTAAATTCTTTACAAAGTCATCTATTTTAGTCGTAGTTATATTTGTATTACCCATACTATCTAATTCTTTTTTAATTAATTTCAATGTATTTATTGCAGTGGTAGCTTGTTTAGTAGTAATAATATCAACATTAATCTTTGACATATCAATAGTTTGTAATATTTTATTAGCGTCATTAATATTTTTTTTGAGAGTGGAAAGTCCTAATTGGAGCTCTCCGACCAATTTTCCCTGTCCTATTGCCATTTATTTATCTACTCCTTTCAATTTAAAATAAAAAGAGTAGATGATTCCTACTCTTAACTTACTAAGTTATTATTTAGTTGTTGTTTGTAATTTTGTTTGAATTCTTCAAATTGTTCTGGGGTATTTTTCCCATATCCATATTCTAAATGAAATCTATCATGCACCTCGTTGGACAAACAAACGCCCAATCCATATTTAGCATGCAATTTAGTACAAGTATCTACTAATAAAGCACTTTCTATTTCAGTATACATATTCATTTCAGTATATATTGGTAAATTGGTTATACTAAGTGTTTCTTGAATTATTTTATCAAATCCATATAAATGATGGACTACATTAAATCTACTACCACTTAAAATACATTTATAGTAACTCTCTTTAATGGAGTCTTTTTTCCATTGTAATATATTTGAACGCAGATATTGAGAAAGAGTGCTTACTCCACCATTCCATCTACAATTACCTTCTCCAATTTTACTCTCCGTAGAACATATGGGGCATCTAAAGTCTCGATGTTTTGAACCGTTAGTGCTTCTTTCAAAATCATCATGTTTTCCATCTGGACATTTAAACCAACAAATTTCAGTTGAGCTTGGAGAAACATCATGCGCAGATTTTTTATTCTTATCCGAATATATATATGATAAATTTATTTCTTTAAGTAAACTACCTAAGCTATCTCCTTCATTAAATACATTATGGCTACAACAAGGACATCTTGTTCCGTTTTTAAAATTCCACCAAGCAACGATATAATCCTCGTGATAATCTTTGTTTTGGCATTTAATCCATATCTTTTTATCTGAACCTAAACTTATTTTCCAAGGATTTAATGTATTTTTATCTGACCAATATTTATCTAAAAAATCTTCTCCTAAATTGTCTATGCTCCATTGAGCAAGACTATCTTTGGGATGAACCTGTTTACCTGCACAGAAGGGGCATCTACAACCTTTTGAAAAATGACGAGGTTCTATTTTATAACTATCATGATAAGAGTTGTCTTGGCAAAATATAAAAACATCTTTTGTTGACATCACAGTGATATTCCATGGATTATTTCCTAACTCATTATTTTTATCCCAATCCCAATACTTTTCTAAAAAATCTTTATTTATGTTGTCTATATTATATTGTGCAAATGAATCTCTTGGATGAACTTTTTGTCCAACACAACATGGACATCTTTTACCTTCTGAAAAGTGGCTACAACTGATTTCATAGCTTTCATGATAATCTGTTTCTAAGCATTTTATCCATACTTTTTTATGTGCTCCCTTAGTATACTCACTCCAATGTTTTTCATTCTTTTCATAATCCCAATAGGGTTCTATCACTTTCCAAAATTCCTCGTTTGTCTTGCATACAATTCGTTCTTTTAACATATTATATTTCACTCCTAGTTTTATATTTTCACTCGAAATTAAATAAGGTGGCAAGATAAGCGAGTGAAAACTTATCATTCCAAAAGGTTTATAACTCCTCCTGTTGCCACTTTTTATAATAATATTAAATTATTATTTAGTTGTTAAAACTTGTATCAATTGCATAAATAGTCTTCCTTACCTAAATTATACCAAGTTATTATTTAATTGTCAATATTTATTTACATAAAAATAGAGCAGACTATTAAAATCTGTTCTATTATATATTCTTATTTATAATAATTTAAAAGTATTTGTATATTATTTTTTAAATTTATTTTGTTCTCTGGAGTAGGTTTATCACATTCAATTATTAAATCTCCGTTTACTTTTGATGATTTACTTAATAAAAGTTTTTCTGTTTCAGTGAGAGGGGAGGAGTTATCATTTTTCAAATCTGATTTAAGTAATGAATCTAAGTCAGTTATTATTAATGGTTCCTTTTGATTATATAATTCAGTGTATTTTGTTACTATTAATTTAAGTTTATTATCAAATTCAGTATTTACATCTTTCTTATATTCATCTTTTAATTCTAATGTACTAGGAATTTTTAATCCATCCGACTTAGCACATCCGAACATCATTATCGTCAACATCATAATTCCTATAACAACTATTACCTTTCGCATATATTGTAATCCTCCATTTATTATTTATTTAATATAATATGATTATACACCAAATTTTGTGAATTATACAATATATGAGAAAAATAATAAGTAGTGTTAATAATAAAACAGCGATTTTATAAGATAGGTCTAAAAAAAATAGAGGAACACCGAAGATTTAATTTCGTATGCTCCTCTATTGGTGTTTTATTTTTTCTTTTCATTATCCTGTGATAATGCTATCATCATATCTTTTGTAACTCTTGGCAGATTAGATTTAACTCTACCTTTAGAATCTACTTCTTTATGATTTAGTGGATTTATCTCCTTAAGCATTTTTGACGCATCAGTTGCATATGAGTTTCCAATTATACCCTTATATGATTCAAAAGCAATATGTATATCTATTTCTTTTATACAATCTTGAAAATCTATATAAGCAAATTCTCGGACTTCTTCTGGTGTTTTTTTATAATGAAGACCTACTAAAAATACTCCCCTCCTTAGAGTTATTCCTGTATTGGAGGTTGATTGTTTTTTATTTCAAAATTATCCTTCAATTCATTAAGACGTTTTGTTATTTCTAATATTCTAGTCATATCTTTTGCTAATAGTTCCGGTAAAACTTCCGTTGCTATTTCTTCAGAATCAAAAGATGCTATTAAGAAATCGGTAGCTATTTGGGGGCCATCGCCACATCCCATTAATTTTACAAAACCATTTTCCTTAACATTTATATACTGACCATAAAATCCAGTAAGCATATATTTTACTTTTATGGGACAAATACAGTAAACTCTTCCATTTGAAAGTTCTATTTGATTTTCTGTTAATTTATTTGCCATTATCCTTATCTCCTTTATAATTTATTATTTATGTAAATAAAAAGAAGCCATGGTTAAATAGCTTCTTGTAAAACCAAATTATTATTTAATTGTTGTTTTAATATTTGTTCAATTTTATTATCTATTAATAATTTATATGTTTCCCTTTTATTATCTGCTTTATAAGATATTTCTAAATAATTATATCCTTTAGATTTAGAATATATCCGTTTATATCTATCTTTTAATTTTGTATAATGTAACTCTTGCTTTGGTGTAGTGTTTTTAGTTTTTGCTTGCATTATATGATACCCATTTATTCTATAATGTTGCTGTCCCATTACTTCACATAAAAGTTTTAACTCTAATACTTCATTATCAAAAGGCAAGGTATTATTAGTGCCCTTTCTTTTAGGATTTATAGGAACAATAGTACACCTATGTTCATGCAATATTGTATAATCAAATGTATTTAAATATAGTCGCACCTTTTCTTGAAGAAGACTTTCATTTCGTTCTTGTGTACATTCTGGACATCGGAAATCACATTTATTAGCATCATATATTTTCGTGAAATGTTCCCCATGTTTTCCGCAAGGGCACTTCCAATAAATTTTATTATTATTCATTGGTGAATATTCATATGGTGATTTCTTATTTCTATCTGACCATAATTCTAATACTTGAGGAAATAAAGTCCCAAGTGAATCTAAAATATGCAAATGACCAACTTTATGTGAACAACCGGGACATCGACATCCTTTATTAAATATACAAGGGGAAGATTTATAATCATCATGATAATCCTTATCTTGACATTTAATATATATCGGATTATTTGAACCACAATAATCAATTTCCCAAGGACTGATTGTATTTTTAATACTCCAATACTTATCAAGGAAATCTTCACATATATTATCAATTCCCCATTGAGCAAAACTGTTACATGCTTTACAATTCATACTACCTTTATCAAATGTAAAGCTAGCAATATGTTTCTTTTCACTGGGATGGATACCCATAGGACATTTAAAATAATACTTTTTTGCTGTTCTGCAATTAATTTCACTAATTTTATATTTATTAAGTTTTTCATCCCATCTATCAATTAAATCTTTTCTTCCGTTTTCATTGCACCAATCTTCTAGACTCTTGCCACCATTTTCTAATTTGGATTTCATTGCTCTTTTACCAGCATATAACTTAGTTGCACAAACATTACAATAATAGGTATTGTCTTTGTGGACTTGCTTTGTATAATCACTCCATGCTATATTTTTAAGAATATCTCCGCATCCATCACATTTTACGTTAACTTTTACACCGGATGCCTTAGATAAATCTTTTATATTCACCATTAATGTTGTCCCTTTAGGACAAACTAATTTTCCTTTAGAACCCACTATTTTATTTATTCTATATCCTAGATTTTCATAATACTCAACATTTCTAGGACTTATATTTATTTCAACGTGCTCTGTTATTATCATCTATTATTCCTCCTACAGAATATTATTATTTAATTGTCCTAATTATTTAAAAAGGAGAAATTGGCTTAGGATTGCCAACTTATCAATAAGGTCTATAAGTTCCTTATTTATCTCCCTTATATATATTATACTAAATATGGTTATATGTGTCAAGTATTTTGAAAATTATTATTCAGTTGTAATTAAGCTGTTAAATATTTAAATTCCCACATTTTACCATCTGGACGTCTAGGATCTAGACCTTTTAGGGAAATCTCATTATTCGAAAGTGACTTATAACTCCCTCCTAGCTTGGATGTTTGAAGTATTTTTGCCTTGAAAATTTCAATCTGCCCATATCCTTCTACTATTGAATCTGTAGAGTCAGCCCCAGAATAAATTGGGAAGGTCATTACCACAGCGCCGGCACCTGGGAAGTCTGTAGTCTTAACTGAAAGGATAGGAGCACTAGCTATTGCTACTGAATATGAAGGGTAAACTGTTTTGCCAGCATCTCCAACTACAAACTGAACCTCTGTGGAACTTGCAGAAACAGTTGTTTTAAATTCATTAGTTAAAGGTGCTGTTGTTTTTTCAACATATCCATTAATTCTAACCGAATTCACTTGGCATACGTAAGGAATAGTTATTTTGCCTGCAACATCAATAAGATATGGATCTCCGAAGTATTTGAAATTAGTTGCTCCAGTTGATAATGTACCACCACTGGAAAGAGCTTGTGCATTGATGTCATATTGTGTATCTGATATTTTAATTTCTAGTGTCTTTTTTTTGTCGATTTCCGCAAGAGAATAGAATGACCAACCTCCGTCTATGGTAAGAGAATCTCCTCCAAATGAAACTTCAGCCGAAGATCCAGTTACCATATGGTAATCTCCCTTAGCAGTTGTAACTAAAACCTTAGGTACATCTATGATGAAACCCTGGATTGATTTATTTGCCATTGTTAAATTCCTCCTAAAATTATATTATTTCTATTTTTATATAAAATAAAAAGACTATCTCTAGTCTCTATTTTTTTAACTGTAAACTCTTTTGTAACTAAACATTACATATGCTCGTTTATACCCTACAACAGAAGATGTTAATTCATTACTTGCCTCTAAACTAAATCTTCTATCATTTATCAATTGTCTATTAAACATTTTAATCAATTTATCTATAATCTGATTAGTTCTTCTTTCAAAATTACCTAATCTGTCTTGCTCATTTGGAACAAAAACTTCAATGATTATGTTATTCTCTTTGACTAGAAAGTTATTTGTAGAATTCATAGGTGCACTCTTAATCAAAAGCCTGCACGTATTTGGCACAACCACAACATCTGATATGAATGCCTCTACAAAATATTTAATCCTAAGTTCTGCAAGATTCGTAAATACTCCTGAAGGTACAAGCATCAAAGTTTTCAATTCATTGTCATTTAATAACAGTTTCATAAAAGCACCATAGTCGGATGCAATTCCACCCATATAATCACCTACTTTACTATTAAATAATTACTAAAATCAATTTTTGAGATAGCATTATCTATCCCTCTGTTAAAATATGTTTCTGCCATAATTGCTGAGTTGCCGAATATATTTGTCCAATACAAACTTGGATCTTGTGACATAAAATCCATACTAGTTCTGCTTGTAGCTTTAGATTCAGCCCATGTGCCACTGAGAGGATCAAAAACTTCTTCCCCGGGTAATGTGTACATAGAACTTCCATTTCGACTATCATGATAATATTCACTAGATATAAATTCACCATACCAAGGGTTAGCAGCACTATTCATTAGATTTCCAGTACCAAATTCCAAACTTAAAGCTTGTGCCATAAGTCCTTCATCGTCCTGTTGTAATATACCTATTTCTCTAACAAGTTGCCCTGCGGATGCTACAGACCTGAATTTTAATGCTTCTATGACGTTTAATTTCCACTCTTCCATTTCTTTATTGTTGGAGTTTATATGAGTTTGAGATAATTCGCCAATCATAAATTCAATTAAAACTTTTGCCACAATATCGAGTTCAATATTTAACTGTTTGATAATATCATTTATTAATCTCTTTTCGTCAAACATTAGTTTCAATTATATTACCTTCTTCGCATGAAAAGTTAAAATACCATCAATTCCATCCAAATCCATCTGACTATAATCCAAACTAATAACTTCATATTTATCATTTACCCAAAGAAAAGTATCTCCTTCAATAATAGACTTAGTTAAAGTACTAATCTGGCAACTGCACGCCATTACATCGCTCGGAATGATTCCAACTGAGCCATTACTCGTATTAAACTCAAAACTTCCAATTACAGATATACAGTACAAACTACTTACTACAGGATAATTGCCTGCAACTTTAGTTATTACTCCACTAGAGTTATATTCTTCTGCGAAATATCTTGTAATGTTGAATTTTGAATTACATGTTCCAACGGAAATTTCATAACAAGCTGGAAATTGATTAGTCTTAACCTGATTTATCAGAAGTATTTCTTCCTTATATTGGATATAATCTCCCATCTTTAGATTAGAGGAAAGTTCAGCAAAAATAACTTCATCGCTAGAAACTATATTATTGACGGTTCTGTAATTAACTTTATCCATTCTAACTCTAACTTTTGCAGTTAAACTGAAGTTGAGAATACAATCTATTCCAAGTGGAGAAGCAATACTGTCTGCAAAATCTTTTTGTAAATTAGGTGGAATATAAAATCTCATCTAATCCACATCCTTGGGAAATTGAATTGTCATTGGTAATCTTCTAATATCTCCTGCAACATCTAAAATATTATTTCTAATATCTTTCTGTGTAACAGGGGAGAGGGGATCTAAACAATCATCAATTAAATATAAACAACTCGTAATTCTTCTTGACAATAAATCACAAAATTCTACAAACTCATATTCCTTTACATCAACTAATTCTAAATCCTTATCACGAATATTAATTATCACTTTCATAATTAAACACTCTTATGTGTAAATTTAAATGCTAATTTTGATAGACGAGATTCTAAATCCACTACATTCCCATTGATTGACTTAAAAATGTTTCCAGTACCTGTTACTGAGATTGCATTAGTTGTATAACTTGCTATCGTATCCCAATAGTTTTTAATCTGATTGAAGAAAGCAATCTGTGAAGCAACTAAAATGTACTCTCTTTCAGTTAGGCTAAAAGTTTTATTTAATTGTGATAAAGTTTTATTATAATCAATGTCCCAAGTATCTAATCCTTCATCAACATAGAGTCTCTGAGCACCTTCCAAAGTAAAGGTGGCATAATCTGTATCATTAAGAACAATTGGAGTTTCTTGAAATTTAATTTTAGCTATTAATTGTGTTTTAATCTCAGATAGCAATAACATGATTAACTGCCTCCTTTATTTGTAAAATGTCCCTATCTAGAATAGATTTTATATTGTCAAAATCCCAATATGGAATTCTAATTAATGGAATATTATTATCCATGCAATATTTGTCTTTAATTCTGTCTCTCTTTTGTTGCAACAATAATCTTTTTTCTCCACCAAAAAATTCAGTAGTAGTATAATGTAATGAACCATCATATTCAATGAGATAAATTATTATTGAGTTGTCATCATAAATAGCAAAATCATATTGTAAACTAATAAGATGCTTACAATCTGGAAAAGAATGTTGCTCTGTGAAAATAATATTATTATCTTCTAAATATTGTTTTACTGCAATTTCTCCTTTAGATGATTTAAGTCTGCTACATGCTGGACAACATTTACCTCCTGAAACAAAAGATGAAAATTGTTCAGAAAATAGTTTCCCACACTTGCATTCAAATGTAATTTGTTCTTTATACTCACCTAAGATAGCAGTAACTAATTTGCAATCACTATTTTCTTTAACATAGATATCCATTTCCTCAATAGTCCATCTATGTTTAAAGCCACCGTTTGCATATCCACAAGCTTTACATTGTTTCTGATTCGTTGTGTTAAAATCATTTATAGTACATTCGTATATTTCCCCACAAGCACATTGTATTTTCAACTTTGTATGAGCGTTAACATATTCTGTACTGAGAAGCTTGCATCCGTTCCCATTTTCCCCTTCAATCTCTTCTTTAACTGTTTCATATGTAAGTTTTGCCCCTTCAGATCTCTCTGTAAAAGAACATTCATTACATTTCCTTTTATTTCTAGCTTTGAAGTCTTGAAAAGCTGTTTGAAAGTGATTGCCACAACTACATTGTAATTCAAGCTTTTGTCTTTTAGTTTTATAATCCTCTTTTTTAGTTAGTAGAATACAATTACTTTTACTAGTAGCTTCAATATACTTTTTTACATCTTCATAAGTTTCTCTTACTTTTGGAAGTTTGCTAATTACTTCTGTGCATTCCTTACATCTTCTTACATTACAATTTCTAAAAGCATCATAACCTACATTAAAAGTATTACCACAAGAACATTGAACATCTAAGAAAGTGTGATTATTAACATATTCTGTGCTTATTAATTTGCAACCACTTCCACTTTCTATTTCAATAAAGTTTTTTACAAATTCATAAGTTAGAGTTCTGCTCACATCAGATCACTCTCCCTTATTTACCTTTACTGATTTTTACTTTTGCTACTTTTGGAGTTACTTCTTCAACTGGTGTTACATCATCCAATTCGATTTTTTTTCCAACTATTTCTTCAACAGCTTTTAATCTAGAAACACTTAAATCACTTTTCTTAGCAACTTCAAAAATTCTATTTAATGCAAACATTTCTGTAACACCAGATAGACTTTCTTTTATTTCACTAGCAGATAATTTAAATATATCTTCAACTTCCTTATCTGTTAATATATTAGGATTCTTTTCTTCGTAACCCAAGGATATATTTACTTCTGAGTCATCAATTACGAGCTCTCCGGAACTAAATAAATCATAGTCAGAATCTAGTTCTCTAACTTCTTCCTCATTCAAATAAATAAATGAATTAGGTTTAACTTGCCTATGTTTATTCCACTTTTGACATAATAAACCTACATTATATTGATTATTATTTAATACCTTTATACTTTCTTTCATAGCACCTTATCTCCTTTTCAATTAAAATTTAAGAGGGACGAATCCCTCCTATAATTATTGTGCTCTGTAAACGCCCATGTACAATTCTGAACCTACAACTTTTGCTCCCACGATACAACCCATCATAAGGTCATAATCCCCTGTGAAAAAGTCTTCTTGCTCTCTCATATAAACGTCACCCTCAAATTGAACTTTAAGACCTCTTTGAGAAGCATCTCCACCTGAAAGTATATATAGAAGATCTTTTCTTAATAATTTAGTAGTTAAACTATTTCTAAGGAGAGGATTTACTAATTTAACAACATTAGCAGTATTGAATGTACCTATGAATCCATTAGCATTATGCTCTAAAGCAAGTGCTTCTGGTAATTTAGCATTCCAACCTGAAATATTGTCAAGTAAAGATAATTTAGAAATATCTCCTAGTAAACTAACTTGACCAAATTCTGCAAAAGTATTGATTTGATTCTTCAAAAGAGTTTGATCAATACCAACAGCAGTTTCATAATTAGGACTTGCAAGAACTGAGAAAGCATTAAATAGAACTGTTTCTAATTCTTTAGTTATAGCTTGATCCATTTTTTCAGCAGAAAGTAGAGCTATTCTATCAAAGTTTATTCTATTAGACGCCAAATCCATAAATGAAATGCTTGGTCTGGTAGTTATGTGCTTAGTATCCATGCCAACATATTTCTTAGTAAGTGTCCCTCTGTCTCCAGCAACACCCTTAGCAGTCCACTCAGCAGAAGTTAAATCTACTTCAATCTCAAACTGTTGTTTAACATTTATTCCAGTTCTAGCAACGTCAGCAAATGATTCAAGATAATTAGTTTTACCTCTTAGTATTTGATTAGTTACGAGAGTTGTTATTTCTGCTAATTCTGTTCTTATTCCTTTGTCTTTTGTAGCGATATATTTTGCAGATAGATCCTTCATTGCACTTCTTGCTTCTGCTAATTCAGGTGATTTGGAATCCACCTCTCCTTTAGCTTGTGCTAAAAATATGTCCACTTCTTTATAAATTGTTGCCATTTTTATATTCCTCCTAAATTTTAATAAATTATTATTTAATTGTTAATATTTTAATTAAACTGCTGTTACTATACAAACTAGAGCTTCTTCTCCGTCATAACTTGTAACTTTTTCTATTATTGTTGCTTGAAATAATCCTGCTACGTTAGCTTTAAGTTTTCCAAGAGCAGAAACCATTACTACTCCACCAACTGCATATGTACTAAGAGTAGCTTCTAATGAAGTTGTAACAAACTTACAACCTAATTGTAGTTTATCCATTTTAACAGCAACACCAATTGCAAGTACAAAATCTTTGTCAGCTTTACCTAGTTCTATTGGAGTGTCAATATCACATTGTACAAAATACACATCTCTTGTAGCATCTACTCCTGGAACTGCTACAGTTTTATCTGTATAAGTAGGTGTTACAAACATGCCTCTACCAAGTCCTGCTACTTTGGCAGTAAAACCACCTTGAGTTGAATATAAACCATTTTTAACTAATCCGTTCATTTAATATTCCTCCTGTATAAATTATTATTTAATTATTATATTGAATATTTCTCTCTTAGAGAACCGGGTTCTGCTCCTGATATTTTTAAATTGTCAACTAATCTACTTGCCAGTGTTACTATTGGTTTTACATCTGGAACTACTGAAGCTAAAGTAATATACTTTTCAGCAAGAACTTTATTCACAGCAACTTCATCTAAAGATTCTATTGAAGCATTTATTTCTTCAACTTCCTTTTCTGAAAGCACTTTTAAACATCTTACTTTCAGAGCAGATACTTTTTCTAGTTTTTCAGCAACCTCCTTTTCAAGTTTAAGGTTATCTGATTCTGCCTTGAATACTTGTAACTCAGATACCTCAACAGTTTTAGCTTCCAACTGTTCGCCAATTTTTACTAAATCAGCATCTTTACTTGCAATTAAAGTATCTTTTTCTACAAGAAGATTCTCTTTCTCAGCTATAACAACATCTTTAGAAGCAATTTCTGATTTTAAAGTATCTGCTAAAGCTTGTGCTTGTTCTAATTCTTTTTGTAATTCTTCCATCTTTTCTTTTTCCTCCTCTTCTAAATTAATATTATTTATACGAGCATAAGATTTTGAAACCTTATACATTTCGCCAAGGGTTAATGTGTCTTGAAAAATTGAGTAGTCGACTCTATATAAATCACCTTCACAATGAAGTAAAATTATATAGTTTACGGAAAACTCGATAATATCATATTCATAATAATTTTCTAATTCTCTAAATTGTGCATAAACCTTTCTTTGAATTTGAGTTAAATCTAATTCACTAGTTTCCACAACTACTTTAGTATTTTGAAATACTTCTTCAAAAGTTTTATCCAAATTATCACTTCCTAAATCTATATTTAATGCTTCAGCAACCATCATAAACGCTTTACTTTTAGTCTCGGCCGGATGAGAAACACAACATTGTCCGAAGAGTTGCCCATTTCCTTTATCTACAACTTTATTCCCATTTTCATCCTTGGTATATTCAGAAACAAAAACCTCACAACTGAAGTTTAAATCTTCGTTTAGGTATAATTCACCAAGAGCTTCACAAACTTTAGGATATCGTTTGAAAATTTTAGCAGTTCCTAATAGCTCCCATGAACCATCCTCAGCTTGATTTTCAGAGAAATCTGAAAAAGAACCTATTACGTCAGAAATTAATTCTCCACTTTTAGTAAGTCCATGTCCCAAATTCTTTTTACCAGACTCCAACTTACTTCTTTCAGCAGTTAAACTAACTCCACCAATATAAAAGTCTTTATTTTCAACTATTTCGTGAATGAAATTTTCAGTAAAAATACATTTATTTAAATTAGGATTACTTGTTATAAGCAATAATTTAAGAGTCATATAAATATCATTTTCATTAGATAACTCTAGAACTTTTAATTTGATTTGTTCTACTTGCTTGTTCATAATTCACCTCCTTTACATAACAAAAGAAGTCATGATTAGATGACTTCTTGAATAGATAACATATTTAATTTTTTATCTAGAATTATTTCAATATTCTCAAAGTCCCAATATGGAATTACTATGAGTTCTATATTATTAACTTTACAGTATTCTCTTTTAATTCTATCATTATTTTGTACATATAATAGATTTTCTTCTCCACCCCAATATTCAATTGCTTCATAATGTTGGAGGCCTTGATACTCTATCAAATATAATATATCTGAATTGTTTTCTAAAATAACAAAATCAAAAGGCAATGTATTTATATGTCTGCAATCATCAATTCTATGTTGTGACTTATAATTTATATCTTGATTTTCTAGATAAGTCCTTATCCTAATTTCTCCCAATGATTTTCCACTACAAACAGAACATTTCCTTTGATAATTATTTTTAAAACAATAAAAGGAAACTTCATATTCTTTACCACATTCACATCTAAGTGATAATTTAGTATCAATATTAATGTATTTATTGCTCAATAGTTTACAGTCTGTATTGGATTCGATATATTCTTTAACATATTCATAAGCGTATGCACGATATTCAAGATTTTTACGTCTCAATATTTCACCGCATGTATTACATTGATTTTTACCATTTTTCTGAAAGTTTGCCAAAGTAGTATGAAACATTTCTCCACAAATACATTGTATATCTAATATTGCATTATTTTTATCATATTTTTTACTAATTAGCTTACATCCATTACTGTAGGGACTATTTTCAATAATATCTTTCACTTGTTTATATGAAAATCCTCTAATTTCTTTCATGTGTTTCATCGAACATACATCACACTGATGTTTATTTTTATCCTTAAAAATCTTGAAATTTGTAGTAAACTTATTACCACAATTACATTCTATTTCTAATGGCTTAAAAATACCTTTATAATCCAGACTAATTAATTTGCATCCAGCATCTTCAATTGTAGTTTTAACAAATTCATAACTTAAACTCATATTTATTACCTCCGAAGTAATTATTATTTAATTCCGATTGATTTTAAAATAGGAAGCGTAAACTCGGAAGGTTCCGTTTATCAGAATAACTGAGTGTCGACTCTCAATTCATTCCTATCCCATTTATTATAATATGCAAAGCTTATAGAGTTGTTACAAAATATTTCTCTATAGTTATATTATATTAAATTATTATTTAATTGTCAATATATATTTTAACATTATTTAACTATTTACTTGTGGAAGGTTTAGGATTATTTTGTGAATTACTCTTATCTTGCTTGCTATTTTTAATATCTTTAATAGGAGCTCCACCACCATTTTCTCCAGCAGCTTGCGTATTGAAAGAAGCTGGCACAACAAATATTTCTGCATCACCATCAGCTTTCTCTTTAGTTTTTCTAGCTTTTTCTTGCTCATAGTCATAGCCAAGAGTAGTAATTGTGGTAGCATATGAAGTAAGTCCACTTTGAAATAATTTTAAGACTTCATCTTTCATTGCTTGATCATCCTGTATTGAAACTTTATCAAATACGAATGTTGGGACTTTATTTTCTGCTATTCTCCATTCTATTGCTCTTTTTTTCATAATCTTTTTTAAGAATTCTGCAACATTTTTTTGATTAGCTGATATTTTTTTCTCGGCCACAGACACGTTCACTGTTGCAGAGGCGAAATTAGAACTAGTAGAATCACCTGTTACTAAAATAGCACTTAATCCACAACTAGATAAAATTGAACTATTAACTTCATCATACTTGGCCTTGTCAAACATATTCTTCGTATCAATTCCTATCCAAGAAGCTTCGACTACATGCGAAGTCACAGCAAGGGGATAACCATTGATTGCATTCTTAAATATTAAAGCAACATCTTTAAGAATATCTGGAGAAGGAGATGATATAAACTTTTCTGAACCTACCTTAACATGAAGAAATGGTTTCATTCCTGCAAAAAGTTGGCTATTTTCAAACTCTCCAATTAGATTCTTTTTTGAGAAAGCCTTCAGACAAGAACTTATAAAGGGGATACAATTCTTCTCCCAACGGGATTTTACACCTTGTAAAGAATAACAGCTATCTGGTGATAATTGAACCCACAAAGTACCTGTTTTTATACCTTCTAATATCTCAGGTGGATACCCTTCATATTGTTTAAGCAGAGTATTTATAAATCCTTCCTTTGCAATTGTATAGTTTCTATTACCAAATTCTTGAATTTTGTACTCCAGTACCGGTTCACCACCAATACCTATAGAGCTAATCCTTATTCTGTGAGGAGGGAATATGTCGAACCAATCTCCTCTGTCATAAACATAACAATTTTCATATAAATTTAAATCATAGAAAATATCTCTAAGTAAATCAAAAAGTCCTATTGATTCAAAATAAGCAATATATTTTTCCTTTATCTTTTCAGACGCACCCATAAGTTTCCATTTAGATAATGAAAACGGAGTTAATATCTTTTTTATCGCATTTCCATATATTGGATCTGCGTCAACATAGTAGTTACAAAGTTCAAATATTTTATAGATATTATCTTGCTTATTTTTTAGAATCTTATCAATATCATAACCCTTAACATCTCCATTGGAATTAAATCTGTTTTCATATACTGTAATAGGTTTATCACCATCTCCTGTATATGATTTCATATCAAATCCTACCGAGACTTCTGGAGTTATTTTTATTATAGGTTGTGTTTGAGCTATATATGGTTTCTTTTTATTTCTTGACATATATTACACCTCCTCCTTTTGTAAGTTATTTAAGTATTAGTTGAAACTCATTGCAATTCCCATGCACATTCCTTGCGTATTATTATTATAGTTTTCCCTGTTTTCATCCTCTAACTTGGAAATATAATCCATTGCCATCCAAAGTGATGAGCAACGATCTTTGTGTTGAGTTGTCAACGCAGTATCATAAAAACTATTTCCTTTTGCTGTAAATTTAGGAACTATAGTTGACAATTCAAACTGTAATTTATCAGCTTCAAAATATATCGCCATTTCTTCAATTAACAATTCTCTTGGCTTTGATTTATCTGCTTTTTTTGAATCATCGAAAGAATCTTGTTGATATCTCCTTGCTTCAGAAGATGGAATAGGTAAATGTAATGTTTTATTTTCAAAATATATTTTAGTTTTTACAACCATGTTATTATTAATAGTATTGCTTCCACGAAAAACCCTAACTATTGGAATAGCATTATTTCCGGTGTATCCAATATCATCTCTTACAAATGGCTTATATTCTACACCTTCACTTACATAAGGAAAGTTTAATAAACTTACAACTCCTTCCCCAATAGCATTTCCGTCAATAATTGTGGATTCTATATTAGGGAATCTAAGACAAACTTTTCTAACCTCTTCTGCGAGTTTTTCTGGAGGATATCCATGAAATGTTCTTATAAAGACAACATATTTATGAAAGGTTCCATCATTTTTTTCAATAAATTTAATTACTATTAAACTTGCATTATCTGCTCCATCTGCTTCAGAAGTAGCCACATCTAAACTTAATATGTACCTAGATTTTGAATGAGAGGGCTGTTTCAATTCTATAGAAGGCATATCTCTAGAGGGTTCTGTAATATCATATGGGAAAAATGAACCATTTTGATTTCCAATAAACTTTGCTCCCCATTCCATATCAAATATACTTTCAAGCATATTTCCCTTTTCTTCTTCTACAAACCCTTTCTCTATAATACCCGTTCTAATTCCTGCTTCATAACTTAAAGCACATGCGAACTTATTCATGTTCCCCTTTTTCATTTCATCAATAGTATCTGTAAATCTTTTGTATAAATCACATGTCTTGAGATAGGCACTAGATGTTTCAAAAAGTTTGCTGGGGAAATCTTCAAAGTTCTGTTCTCTTGCAACATCTCTTGTATATGATAGCATTGGTCTTAATGCCTTTTGAATTACAGTCGACTTTATTAGCCAACTTTCGTCAATATATATAATTTTCTCTCTCAAACCGACTATGTTTTTCCCATCTTTTTCCATAGCTTTGCATATTATAGTAGAGTTATTTTTAAACTTAATTGTAGCTCCATCCTTACTGATTCGTACAGGCAAGATTATTTCTCTCGCAAAATTTTCATTCTTAGCTGCGATATCTCTAATATAATTTGCCACCAACATTGCTTGATTTACGTTACCGGAGACCACGAGACAACGGTTGTCTGAATATAAAATTGACAATGCGCTTAATATCCATGCCATTTTCCATGTCTTACCAAATGAACGTGCCTCAATGTCTATTACATTTGTACATGTCCCGCAATTTCTCACGACAATCTTTTGAACATCTTTAAACGAAACTGGCTTACCTGGAGATGAGAAATATTCCTCGATAAAAATATCTAAGTGCTGACGATAAAATGATACCAACTTTTCCCAAATTTCTGGATTTTCAACGCCACCTTGTTTTACTACGCAATGACTATCTGGACTATCTCCATTTATTTGAGTTTGATTTTGACTTGCATTTTTTTTATGTGAAAAGTTTGTTGCCATATTATCCTCCTAATCCAAACTGCTTAAAACATGACGTAAGTCTTTATTTATTTTACTAATATCGTCATCTTCAAACACAATTTTTTTCTGTAGGAAACCATTTTGTTCTAACCATGCTGTTATCTCAGAGAGGGAGCCTAAGCCAGCAGTATCATTTTGTCCGCGTGTCTTCTCACTTAGCTTGGCACTTTGGGATAAACTATCAAAAATCGCTTTATTTTCTTTGTATCTTTTATCTCCACCAGCATTTCCATTCATCATATCGTTGTACGCAATATCCATAGCTAAACTAGCTTTTGCAATTTTTCGGACATAATCCTTATGATTACGATTAACTACAACGAAATCATTACAGGTATCAAAATAATATGTATCTAACCATTGAATATTTGATTTACTATAGTTTCCTTGCCAAATTTCCGACCAAATTTTCTTCTCTTTACCTTGTTTAATGGGCTCTAAATCCTCATCAGTATCATTGTCTAAGTCTTCTTCGATAAGAGATACTGGTTCATTACTTCCAATAAACTCATAATGAGGGGATATACCCATCCTTTGAAAATATATATTTCTTATCTTTTCAAATAAAAAAGACTCCCTTTTATCTTCAGAGAGAGAATTGTAATCTATATTATCACCATATTTTTTAGTTGCTTCTAATGTAGCTATATCTACCAATTCCTGTTGAAATTTTCTATCATTTAAACTACAATACTCTTTTAAGCCTGATAAATCTTTACTTATTTTACGAGAATCTTCCTTACAAGTGTTATCATAAGAATATCCTTGTTTATTATCTCTATTTGTATAATAGTTACTCATTTTTTTAGTTTTGTGGCAACATATACATTGCTTTGAACTGATCAATATATCTCACATCCTTTCATTACAAATTTATTTTCTCCCACAAATTAATAAAAACAGAAGAGGCGAGGAGGGATCTCGCACTAATCCATAGGAGCTACCCATGAATCTCTTCTATCCTGTGAATAAGAATACTCACAATTCAATTTACTATAAAATAAACTGAATTCTAAATATTATTTAATTGTTAAATATTAAACAGAGAGAATACCAGAATCGACACCCTACGTTAAGATTCATATTCTCTCTAAAATTTGATTAGCACCAGTTAGTCCATACTAATCTTCACACTCTGTACAAAGTGTATTATACTGTCTACAGTGAGCATCACATGAAAGGTGAGAGGCTTTAGAGGACTCATTGGGGATCGAACCCTCGATTAGAATCGTGAAGGTCATCTTGCCTTACCACTTGGCTACTCTACTACAATTAAATCTAGTTTACTTTTCTATTATTCCACAGGAAGAAACTAGGAAAGAAACCGTTGGAGCTTTCGATAGGATTTGAACCTACGCAAAACTGATTACAAAACAGACACTCTACCAACTGAGTTACGAAAGCATAGAAATGGAAGGTTCCTTATGCCAAAGTCACCTACAACCCGATTAGAACGGAATGAGATTTGAACTCATATCTTATAATCTTATAGGAAAATGCTTTATCCAATTAAGCTATCCATTCATAAATGATCCATTATTGCGAACCTGCCATGAATCAAGGCGACTCTGATTTTTCCGTTGTCAGGCAACTGCCATCCCATTCGTATGGTATTAATATTCTTATAAAAGCATACTTTTAAAACATTGTGGGTAAAGGACTTACACCTTTTCTTTATCTCCGTTATATAGGAGTGTCTCGATTCTTATGACATACCCACACTCTTAAATCATCCATTAAGGCAGGAATTCTCCGTTACTTTAATTTTTCGCCAAAGTAATAAATGCTAGTAAGTCTTAATCTTACGCTCCTGTTGTATAAATATTACATGATAAACCCTCCTATTACGTAGCATGAATCTGGTCGCAAGCGGGGCAGATTTTTGATTCTTATTACATAACTATTAATCCATTTTTATTAAAATCCATATACATAATGTCTAATTCTTTCTCTAGTTTCCTGAGATGTGTATAGTCAATTCGAATTAATCTAATACCATTTTTATTACAATATTCATTTTTTAAAATATCATGAGCTTGTGTAATTATGAATCTTTCATCCCCACCTAATCTTGTTGATGCTACAAAATGTTGTAATCCATCAAATTCAAGAATGTGGTTAAGTTTTGTTTGTTCTTTATCATCGAATATTGCAAAATCAAATCTTAGAAAACCACCTTTAGAACCTTTTAAATCTCTAAATATATATTCTTGTTTAAAATTAATTCCACCAGCAGTTAAAAACTTTCTTATTTTCTTTTCGCCTTTAGATTTATTACATAAAGGACATCCTGTTTCGCTTCTAACACCTTGATAATTCTTTTCTTGAATTACATTAGGATGATTTTCACATATATATTTTATATGTTGTGAATCACTAGTATAAGTTTGCCCCTCTATTATATGTAACCCCACCTTCTCAAATTCGCTAAATACAAATTCTTGAGATAGTCTTGTTGCTAATTGACTATTTGTTATGCATTTTTTAGCAATATCTTTATTTCGTATTCTTTTTATTCTTCTGTTTTTATCACACTCAGGGCATCTTGTTCCAGATAAAAAACTAGTTGGCAATATCTCATATTCATAATTATTACATTTTTTACAGTTATGTCTTATTTTTATCTTATTAGAATAACCTTTATATTCTTCTAATAAGGTATATTCGTCTTGAACTAATTCATAAACTCTATCTATTAGATTTTGAGTTGTCATAGTATTTTTTTCTATATATATCTTTGTTCCACATTCATTACATTGGCGTTTATTCGCATTTTTAAATGTATCAAATGTTGTTTTAAATATATTGCCACATTCACATTGAATCTCTATTTTTACTTTTGTAGAAATATAATCTTCTTTCTTAGTAATTAAAGTACATCCATTCCCTAATTCACCATTAATATATTCTTTTATATTTTCATAAGGGATACTCATAATTTTTTTAAAGTTATTTTGACTACAGATATCACATTGTTTTTTAGGATTTTTCTTAGTATAAAAGTTATCCAGTTGAACTTCAAACTCAGTTTTATCAGAGCATCCACATCTTAATCGTAAAATTATTCTATTTCTTTTTCCTCTTTCTTCTACTCTATAATCTAAAAATTCACAAGAACTTTCCTTTTCTACATAAATTTTTAAACTATCACTATTCCATTTAGCCATTTTAATTCTAATCTCCTCTGTTTTTTATTTAAACAAAAGAGGGTAGGAATACAGCCTACCACTCAACTCCAAAATCGAATCACAGTCGAAAGGAGTTATTATTTAATTGTTATACTTCTTCTAAAATATCTTCTGAAATTCTTTTATATAATTCTGCTATATCTTTCTCAGCTTCTCTATATCCAATCTCGTACATTTCCAAAAGTGTACATCCTAAACATCCACCTTCAGATATATTCTCAATAGCGGAATTTACTAAATCCTCTTTAGTCATTACTTCTTCCTCACAATTTTCACCACATATACATTCTTTAGAATCACACATATAAATACATCTCCTCAATTCCTTATTTTTAGAAAGTCCTCAGTTAAGGTAGAGGACAACCACCTTGCGTTAGATTTACGCATTAGACGTTAATAGAAAATGACCACCTACACTTTCTCCATATATCATGGGCTATTGGGCAGCAGTAATTTAAAATCTTTAGTAAACTAGACATAATTTTTAGTCACTAGCAATGGATTTTAACTCATTGGTAAATTATTATTTAATTATATAATGTCATCCAATGAACAATCTTCCCCTATTATAAAATCTACAAATCCATTTGCTTTAGCTTCTTTTGCAAACATATACCATTCGGAGCCATATTTTTTATCATATACTTTTGAAGTTAATGTACTATGAGCTAATACAAATTCTTTAGTTCTCTTTTCTAAATCTTTATAGAAGTTTGCTGTGTCAGCTAGCTTTGACATTGAATTATACATAACCGAGGAACCATCATGCAAAAGAAAGGTTGAAAAGCTTTGAGTATATCTTTTATGACCAGCTATTCCAATTAAGAATCCCATAGAATATTCAATTCCAAGGTTAACTGTATATACAGGAGTTTTAGAAGTTAAAATTGTATCAATGAGGGAAAATCCCGTTGTCACCATGCCTCCTGGAGAATTGACATATATGATTATTGGTTTTCTATCTTCTACTGCAAAACCCTTGTCTTCTTGATTCCATGCCATGATTCTTAAAACTGCATCCTCAATTAAATTATCATCTATCTCATTATTTATTATAATTTTCCTCTGTTTTAGGTGGTCTAAATAAATTATGTCATCATAGTAATAACTCACCGATGCTTTCATTTCTTGAACTTCTTTTTCCATAATATATCTCCTTTATTCCTTGAATTATTATTTAATTGTTAAATTTAATTTAATAAAATCTTAAAACTTCCTTTTCTACATTTGCCATCCTCATAAATATCTAACTTAGCAGAAGCTTTTGCTCCACCAAAATAGTTATCATCAGAGAATTCATCGCTTCCCATTATAGAGGGAATAAACACAACTTCACAATCATGAGTTGATGCTTCATTAGTTGTAGCTTGAAAATCATGATGTAAATGTCCAAAGTAGGCAACATCATAAAACTTTCTATGTAACTGGCTAGCGTTAGCAATTGCAGTTTTAGAGCTCTTAATTTTCTGTCCATGTTGAGCAAATATATTATAATTAAATATTTTAAAATCTAAGAATTTACCATTATATTCAGGAATTTTAATCCTTGGATTATCTAATAATACATCATGTATATATGCAACTATTATTCGTTCCATATTCTCAAATGTAAATGATTTATCGCCGAAAGCTCTAATTTCTGAATGATTTCCACAAAGTACATGATGATAAGTAATCGGCATAAACTTACTAATCTCTGTTAGAAACTTAACCATATATCTTGCAACTTTTATAGATTGATCTGTTAATCCATATTGTAAACTAGCTAATTGAGATATCCTTAGAGTCATTCCCTCAACATCGTCTCCGCAATTTAATATATGTAATTGAGATATATTCTGCTCAATGCAAGCTTGTTTAGTTTCTGAAATTAATTTATTCATACGTTCATAGAATATGTCTTCAGAGTAAGAATTATTAACTGAGAAAAATATCTTGCCGAAATGAAAATCTGAAATCCCAAGTAGTCCTATCTTTGTTGCTCCTTGAGTTACTTGAAGAGGTTCAAAGTCCGGAACTTCTATTTTAATTATAGATTCCTTAACTTCATCAAAGAACATTTCTAATCTGGAATCCTGTCTCATCCATTTGTTATATTCAAGTTTAGTTGTACTAAATTTAATTCTTTCTTTTTTAAGCTCTTGTAATTTTAATTCAACTTCATCTAATATGGTATTGTCAGAAATACTATTTATTTTTTCTTCATCGAGTAATTGCAAAGTATATTTAGATCCGTACATCTCCCTGCGACATACATCTGAAGACAATTTCTGTTTATATACGAGCTCTGATAAATCTACATAATCCTCATCAGACAATGTTTTATCAACCAATTTACCAAATACAAGGCGTTTGTGAAACTCAAATTCAGTTTCATTTTCATGCTTAATCAAATCTTCCACTAAATCCCCTCCATTCCTTATTTGAATAAGACAGAGGAGATTATCTCACGATAGCTCTTGTCTTTATTTCCTAAACTTCTTCTTTATTCTGAATTGCGATAGTTATTTCTTTGCCTAATAATTCTTTTAGATCACTGTAAAACAATGTATCTAAACTTCCTTCTTTTAGATCTTTTACGGTTATACCAGTTTCATTTATAGAAACGAGCTCACCCTTTAGTGTAATTTTGAGTAATTCATTTCGTTCAGTTTTTATCATTTTGATAATTCCTCCCTTATTTCCTAATTTAATTTATATTTTAAATATTTCTTCACTGTCCGGTATTATTGCTTCAACATGTAAATTTTCACCAATCAACTTTTGTAAATTTAAACTTCCAGAAAGATTCCCATGATTTATAAATACTTTCTTAAGCTTTCCTTTTTTACTCGTCTTAAGTAATTCAACTAATTGATTACAATCTGCGTGAGAACTGAATTCCATAAGTTCTATATTTGCATTTATTTTTACTGGTTTGCCTTCTATTCTGATAGTTTTTTGAGTAGTTTCTAATAATCTACGTCCCAAAGTTGAAGCACCTTGAAATCCCGTTAACAACAATTTACAATTCTTAGTTGGTAGAAAGTTAGCAAGATGTTTTAGAATTCTTCCACCATTACACATTCCACTACTAGAGATAATTATTTTTGTATCTCCATTAGCAAGTAATTTACTTGATTTAGCATCACTAGTATATAAAACCTGTTTCCATCTGAATAAATCTCCTAATTCAGCATCCCTTTGAATATCTCTTTCATTCCAAAATTCTCTATTATCATCAACAACTTTTTGACTTTTACATGCCATAGGACTATCTAAATAAATAGGGATATTATTAAATTTACCTTCAGCTTTTAGACATACTTCTCTCAGTAACCATAATAATTCTGAACTTCTCTGAATTGAGAAACTAGCAATTAATAAAGTCTTCTTATGAGAAATACAAGTATCTTCAATAGCTTTAGTCATTATTTCTAATGGATTATTCTTAGGATGTAATCTATCACCATAAGTACTTTCACAGATAACATAATTTACTTCGCCTATATCTGCTGCTATTGGAACAAATGCATGTTCACCATCTTTACCACTTGTATCTCCTGTAAATAATATCGTTTTAAATTTGTATTCATCAATTCTATATTTAATTAAAACCATTGAAGCACCGAGCATATGACCTGCCGGGATAAATGTAATTGTAGTGAATTTATCTAAAGGAATTTCTTTATTAAAGTCATATCCTTGTAACATACTTACACATTCCTGAGCTTCACCCATTGTATATAATGGTTCTATTTCAATTCCATCTTTATTTTTAATTCTCTTATCTTTTGATTTTTTATCATTCTCATATTTACATTGGGCTCCATTTAAATAAGCGGCGTCTAGCATATTAATAGCACAGAACTCTACTGTAGGAACCGTAGCCAGTAGTTTACCTTTGAATGATACATTTTTAGTCAGCATAGGTAATCTCCCTACATGGTCTAAATGAGCATGAGTAAGGATTGCATAGGATATATCTTTTACTTCAAATTCAAAAGGTCTAGCATTTATGCTTTGTATAGTTTCAAAACTTTTTGCTGAATCTTGAAGTAATCCACAATCAATTATGATTTTTAAACCATTTGGAAACGTTAATAATGTGCATGATCCGGTAACTACATTATTAGCTCCTAAAAATTGTATTTTTATATCAGTATCCCGTTTCTCCATGAAACTTGACCTCTCTTCCTTGAATTTATAATTATTGTTTAATTGTTGTTTAAAAAAATATAATGGTAGAGCAGATATTACTCTGCCCTATTAAACCACTTTTCGTTAAAGGAGCCTATTTAATGCCGAGGCACGAAGGCTTATTAAAGGTAAGTCGAATTGCTATAATTGACTTCAACCTCAAATTATTATTTAGTTGTATAATAAAAATTAATTCAATTATATACTATATACGGAACAGATACAAAGTTGTGAGCACGTTGATACATCTAGTTTAGAAGGGTGCTAAAATTATTTTGCCTTGCAATTTCAGCAATTTTACAATAAATCACCTCTTTTTACCTTTTGATATTTATCCCCAAATATGTTAAAATCATAATTGTTTTTAATTTTTATTAACACTTCATCACTATTCATATTATCATTTTTAAAGCATTTTAATGTTTGAGGTTTTTTAGAAATATATAAAAGGTTTAAAACTAACATACTATATTTTTTAAATCCAAATTTATCATCTTTTGCATTACCGAAACTTTGTTTAAAAATAGAAAGAATAGTAGAATCATTTGGTTTTAACTTTTTTAAATTATCAACCGAGTCTTGTTTTGCTTTTCTTTCTACTGTTTTTTTAGCCTTATCATTTAAGGTACATGTTTTTGTTTTTAAGCCATTTATTTTCTTACCACATTTTTCTATAATACTAAATATAGCTAAGGCACTATTTATTTGATATATTCCATCTAAATCTTTTGTTTTAACTAATAAATCAATAAGTTGTTTGTGCTTCTCTCCTTTATTATAGTTTGCATTTTTAAATATTAATACTTCCTGAAGGATATCCAAGGGTGTGTTAAATTTTTCATATAGCCTATATTCACTAAAGTCAGAAATCATATTGAAAAAATTAGGCACAACCATTTTATTAGCCATCTGATCATAGGTATCTAATTCTTGTTTATATCTTATATAAGGTATTTGTTTAATTCTATTTAACTCTTTACTCATGCTTATATTATCAAATACCTTTTTACTTTTATCAATTTCTATTTGAGACATACTTGAAAGTCTACTACTCGCCTGATATAATTCGTCAATTACTTCCTTTGATTCTCCTTTTGAGATAGCATCATTTAAATAGGAGTTAATTATTTGAGAAGTATTTACTATTTTACCTATATAATTATTACTCAACAGGATATCTAATTTTTGTAATTCTATCATGTTATTTTTCCTTGGTTTAGAACTTCCTTCAACCCTATTAATTGGAGTTGCAAAATTCTCTTCACAATATTTAGCCTTTTCAACTAATATTGGATGTGGAACGAGTAAATTTGTATCAGAATCTGTATCTTCTCCCTGGAGTCTATCTGGCATATCATTATCAAAAAAATTAACAGCCATGATATTTTTAGTTAAGTTAAACCATTTATATTCATCATGATTTTTATTTTTAGAGTACATGACATTTCCCGAATTGATGTGGGGATTTCGGGACACACAAAATTCCTGTCCATCGTTATAATAATCGCAAAATACTTCTCTACCTTGCATTATCGATTCCCCTTTATATTTACCTATACATGCAAGTAACATTTCATATGGATTAGACATTATAGTTACATATTTAGTATCTTTGAGTCTAATTTTACCTTCTCTTAAGTGACTTATATAATTAAAGATTAGTTTCTTTTTCATATCTTTAAATTTTGTAGTATATTGCATATCAGAATTTACTAGTAGCAAAGCGTTCATAAGTTCTGTATTCTCATATAAGCTAATGTCACCTTCCTCCATATTTTTCTCGAATTTTAAACTTAATTTAGCATCACAGCCTAGATAATTCCTAAATACTGCAAAGTCATTCTTAAGTAGCATAACGTATTCTCTTTCAAGTTCTGTGATAGTCATGAGCTCATCAAATGTTAAATTAGGTATACTATTAAGGAGTTGATATGTAGTTCGGTTATAGCTTCCATAGTTACCTTCCTTATCACATTTAACTACCCCAAATATATTATCTACATTTTCTTTCCAGTAATCAAAACATTCTGTAGGATTTCCATTTCCTATCTTATATGCAAATTTTAATATCTTCAGAGAATTAGGAGTAGTAACTAATTTTATTTTACTTGCATCATAGGTATTTCCAAACATATCATTAATAGTTTCTACTCCATTTTCTTCAAACCATTTAGTCAATTTAGTGTTAAATCCACAGCATTTAACAAAATCACTTCGTAGCAACATAAATCCTTTGTCTTTTTTATCATACTTTTCAAATACTGACTCATCAAGTAATCCCTGACCATCTGTTAGACAATTCTGTATTTTAACCATTTGATTACTAGTTGTTATTACTTTATTTTTTTCTTCTGTTACGCTGGCTAAACTATCAAACTCTAAGCCATATATATCTTCAATTATTAATATTTCTGTTTTTGGATCTAACTCAATTGTAAAATCTATTCCTGAAGATATTAAACTTTCATAAGCAAGTAGAGAAGTAAGGTCAAGCAATTCATCCTTCTCAAATATTAGTCCTAATCTACTTCTGTTTATTAGTTTATCTCGCATATCGTCTTGGATAAATAAAGCAAATCCATTTTTAGCTTTTCCAGCTCCTCTTTTATAGAAAACATATTTAATATCGTCCATAATAAATCCATTTTCATATATATATCTTCTGATTTTCTTTTTATTAGCTTTTAGTGTTCTTTTACCTTTTTTTGTTTCTCCTTCTTTATCTAACCATTCTTCTTCGGCATTCCAAATACTATAATTTTGATCAAAAGTTAAGTTTATTATTTTTTTAGTATATTGTTTATTATTAACAGTATAAAAAGTATCTGGAAACATCTTAGACATTCGTATAGACTCTAAACTGTAGGGGATAGTGGCCGAGAATAATTTAGCCAAATCCCTATTCTTATATGTTATTTTTTTATTTTCCAGAATGTCTTTATATATGTAGCAAGCTTCTAAATTCATAACAAAAGTATTTTCTTTTTTCAAAGCCATTCCCCCTAAAATTATCATTTAGTTGTTAGATGTATTTAAAAATAAATCCTTTATAAATATCTTTAGTACCATCACATACACCTATTATTCCAGGATGAGACAACTTAACTTTAAATAAATTTTCTGATTGCCTCCTTAATTCGGTTATGGATTTAAATACACCTAATGATTTTTCATTTTTAAATATCTCAATTTGATGACCTATGCTGCCATTATTTGAGGACGACATTGACTTTTCTTCAATGGGATTATAATAGCAAAGACCTAACTCTGTACCTTGCTTTAAATATCTTATAATAGTACCCACTGATAAATTCATGATTTTCCCTATTTTAGGGGCAGACAAAGTTGGATTATCTTTTTTATATTTACAAACAGCTTTCATAAGATTTCTTAGGGTAAACTCTTCACATTTTATCCAATCAATATTTAGTAAATTAAATATAGTCGATAAACTACTATCTAATATATTTTGCTTTATAAAGTCAAGATTGCCTTTTATACAGTCTATACGAATTACTTCTATACCATTTTCACTAGCTTTTAAATCTTTATAATCATCAACTTGTTTTGACTCCTCATATGTCACACCGCTTCTACTATTATCTTTGAAATGAAATCCTCCGTCCATTTCAATAATAATATTTTTAGAAGGTATATAAAAATCATATCTTTTAAGGTGTATCCATTTTGGTGAATATTCAGTTTTGTATTCTACATCTAGTTGATTTAAAATAGCAGCCATAAGTTTAGTTGAATAACTTTGACCATCTGAACAGGAGCAAGTTACGTAACCACTACAATTTATATGATCTATTGTCGAGCCATTGTGTTTAATTTGCCCACATTCAGGACATATTGGATATATTCTTTTACCACTATTTTTAACATATAGTTTTGCTTCATCATATCCTCCTTGAAAATATTTAACCATCCAAGGGGCTGTAGTTGGTATATCATTAATTCCTTCTACTACTACTCTTGGAGTAGGGCAACAACACGAACATCCTTTACCACTTACCAAGTTATTTTCTCTAACCCATCCCTCAGTCCATCCACATTTATTGCAAGTATATTTATACCATTTCCAATTTTGAGTCTTATCTTGTTGATGCTCTCTTTCTGTAATTGTTAAATTCCTTTTATCATCAATAAGAGTTTCTCCTATTTTATATCTAAATCCTGAATCAGGATATACCTTACTCATTATCCTACCTAATTTACATGATATAAAACCACCGGATGACATCATAAACTCATTTCCATTGTAATTTAGGGTTAGAATTTTATTATTATATTCTATTATTTTAATTTCTCCTTTAAAAGAATCATATATAAATTGGACACTATATCCTATTGAATTTTTCCAATCTGTCTTTGTTCCTAATTTTGGTAAATAATCTAAAAATACTTTTTTCATAGAATACCTCCTTTAATTATTGTTTAATTGTTGGATTTAATATCTAATTAATATTTCCTTTAAATCCTCCAAACCCTCAATTTCAATATAATCCTCAAAGTCCTCCATATAACTTTCTTCATAATGATTAACTTCTCCTAATTCAACCTCAACTTCTTGCTCATAAAAATTAATTCTCCTCATCTGCTTTTACCTCGATTTTAAGTATTCCAGTAAAATTGTTTATAGTACATTGTAGCTCATTTAATTTTGCCTTAATAACTTTTAAATCATCATTATCTAATAAAATTTTATTTGCTACATGATTCAAAACTTGTTCTAAACTAGAACAATAAGCAGTCGTGACCCACACAATATTTCCAACGTTCTTTTCTAAAGTTTTCTTTTTCTTACTTCCTTCTGGTGTTGCCTGTACGATACTCATTTTTTGTAACATAAATTGAAATTCATCCGTTGTGATTCTTAAATCGTTCCCTAATAATAATTCCATTAATAATTCCTCCTCAAATTTTACTATTATTTCCCTTTAATACAGCTCTTTTACACTCTACCCTAACACTTACATCAAATAACTATTACAATACTCCTATGGCTCCATTAGCACACTTAAAATATCATTGTAATCATTAGTTATCCTTTAGTTCTTATAATCAGTTTTATAATTCAATATACACCATGCTAACCAGATTGTTGCCATTATATAGTTTTTATCTGCTAGACTAAAAACAAGCATCATAATACAAAATATTATCCAAGCCACATCTATCACATTTTGCCAATTGAGTTTTTTCACATAATCACTTCCTTCCATCAATTTCTTTCTTTCCTATATCATATCAAATTATTATTTAGTTGTCAATAGTATTTGGAAAATATTATTTAATTATCTTAACTCTAAATTAATTTTTTTAATCTCATCACTTTGCCAAAGATTTGAGAAACTCCTACAATAAAACAATACATGACTTTCCTTATAATCTCTTAATAAATGTTCCCATTCTCTAATTATAATTTCGTCAGTCATATGCAAAGTATATCCAAATGTCAATTCAGTGTCATGACTCATAAAATACGTAACCATTTTAGATTTATCTGTACAATCTTTATCTGAGAGGACATTCATAACTTTAGTATATTCATCTAACAGTTCTCTGCTGCAATCTAGACATTCTCCATAGTTAAACATGTCCTGAAATCCACCAAATACTCTCTCAAAGAAATCTGAACCTTCTGAGCTTAAACTGTAGTGTTTCATCATATCTAAACGAAAAGATCCAACTCCACATTCCCTTAACTCTGTTAGAAACTTCACATATATATCCTGGAGCTCATGATTATTATAGTTCAGCATGGGCATTCCACAAGCATAATTCGTTGTCATAAATCTTGAATTGAAATCAGTACAATTAGGCGCATTAGTTAAAAAATTAGGATTACATGTTAAACTTTTATCAACGTCTTGATGAGGAATTAGGTTTCCATAATCATCTCCAGCTACATGTCTAAGGACAATATCAACCGATATAATAATACCTAGTTTATTAGCTTTGCTGCATAATTCTATCAAATCTGCCTTACTACCATGTCTATTACCTATTTTAAAAGACTCAGGTTGATAATCACACCACCACGCATCACCTTTCTTAATTTCATTTATTGTAGAAATTAATATTACATCATAACCCTGAGCTTTTATTTTACTTAGATTTTTAATTATAGCCTGTAGTTGCCAAAGAAAGCAATGAAGTATAATGTGGCGCATATTTCTTTCTCCTTTATTATTATTTAGTTGTTAAACAAGATAAGCTAACTTTTTAGTTTTTACTCCAGAATAGTTATAAATATCACAAGATAAATGTTTCTCGTCAGATATAAAATTTTCAATCTTTGAACTTCTAGGAACTGAATTACCATACAGGCATCCTATAATAGAAGTCCTCATAACAAATCTTGCATTTTTAATCTCCTCAATAAAACTTTCCCATGATTCTACTTCAATAACTCTTGATTGATGATCTTTAATAATATCTCCGGCCATAGACAAATTTGTTTCTATTACTTTTAACATAAAATTACCTCCTTCCATAATGCTCTAATTTCTTCCTCTAAATGTCTTATACAAATTCCCATAGTGCAGCTTACATAATATCCATTCATATGCTTTTTATAATCCTCAAGCACATCTTTAACCGTATAAGTATATCCACTATCTTTTATAAACTTTTCAATTTTAAAATAATTCTCATTTCTTATATCCTCAATTTTCATCGGACTTACTCCTCCTTATAATCATTATAATAAGCGCAATTTTCACAATCTTTTGTTGGATTATCACATTTACTTTCATCAAAACACCATTTTACATTGTAATATTTAATAGGATATATGATTTTAATTATTATCCAATTCCTGAGTCTTATTAATAAAGGTTTCTTTACCATAATACAAAACCTCCTTTCTTCAGAATATTTTTTGTATTATGACTATTTAGATTCTTTAGTAAGTTGTTTCAGTATATTATCGGTACATTGATAGTTGTCAGAAGTTTTACACAAACCATTCATTTCAAATTCACAACCATCGCATTCATCAAAATTATTTAAATAAATTACCATTTCTTCTATGGTCATACTTTTTATTTTTTCATATAAATTCGTAACTAAAACCTCCTTTCTCTTTACAATTATTATTTAATTGTCATATATAAATAATTTTTCAGTATCTTTCTTAGTTTGCTTATTATCGAATGAAGTAATTAATTGTTTTTCAAAAATGCATTTAAAATCCTCTGGAGCACTATATTCGCTAACTAAAACTATATTATTTTTGCTTTGTTCTCTTACCCATTTCCAAAACTTGCAATGTTCAAATTTCTCTTGATACATTTCATAGGCACTACTTTTATAAGGTATATCACAATAAATTAATGAATTATTTGGAATTTGTAATTCTCTATAATCTTTAGATATAAATTCTATACCCATGATGAGAGGGACTTGTTTTTTAATATTCCTTACTGCCTCATCATAATAATTCCTGACCTTTCCAAACTTATTAATTGCCTGCCCTCCATATCTACGGAACCACCCAGCATTATATGTAGCACAAAACCCAACTATAGCAACATATTCTTTAGAATAGCTTTCGATATTATTTTTAACTTCTAAATATTCTTCTTTAGTAATATTCTCTGGTGGTTCATATCCGTCTTGTAATGCACTCCATAGAGAAATTAAATATTCATTAATATCTGAACCTATTCTGTTGTCACATTTTATATTTTGAATCATATTGGCTCCACCTACAAAAGGTTCTATATAATTAGTGATTCCATTATCCGAAATCATTTTATTAATTATAGGAGCTATTTCTTTTGACAGCCTAGCCTTACTACCTACATATTTCATTACCACCTCACCAATCTTTTTCTATAAATTGTTGAAATTATTTTACCAATGATATAAACTACATACTCATGTTTAGAGCTTATAATTTCAGTATCTTCATATCCATCACTTGCAGTCTGAAGGTAATAATATTCATCCCCATTTTCTTCTATGTCTATTCCATATGAAAAATATTCTACATTTTTATATTTCATTTAATAAAGACCTCCTTATAGATTATTATTTAATTGTTACCTTCTTCTTGATTCTTAATATAATTAGCATATAATTCATCGTAGTTATCAAATATATACATCTGTACTTCTATTTCTTCCTCTGACAATTTTCCTATATATCTTAAATACATAGAATATGCTTGCCTGTAATCTGGCTCATTATTTTTTACTTTTTTCATATATCTAAACCTCCTTTCTTATTACGATTATTCCCTATATCTATATTCTACTAAATTATTGTTTAATTGTCAAGTGTAACCTGAAAATATATTATTGTTGTTTATTTCTTTCATTATGTGCCGATTTCAAGCTATTTTTCTGTCAATATGTGCCGATATGAATAGGGTAATTAATAGGGTTATATGTACTTTGCCTTATTGATATAACTAGAACTGTACACATAGAGTAGAAAGTACAATAATATAAATTATAAAACTGAACTGCCACGGTGGCAGGGCATGATAAGTATTTTAGTAAACTCTTTGGATTACGACCGAGAGGGAAGTAAGCCATTTAGAGTTTCAATATACTTATGAACTTATGTTAGGATTTATTAACTTTAAATAGATTTTCTAAACCTTTTACGTCTAATTTTTCTACTCCTTTGTAATATACCCTCGGATTAATTGTTATAAACTTAGCTATATCGGTTTCATTATACATTACGACTAACTCCCTATTAACTCTCAAGGATAATAACTCTTTCTTTAATCTGGTACTATTGTTATAATCACATTCTGTTACCTCACATATGCGTTTCATATCCATTGGAATTACTAAATCAATATCTTCACAAGCAGAATCCTCACAAATAATATTGAATTTTAAGTTTATATGTGGGAGCAATTGTACTAGTAGAGCTAATTTTTTATGTTCTTTAGGAGTTGATTTTTCATATAACTCTTTAAAGCCATCTTCAAATATTCTAACCCTCGAAGCCTTTCTATTAATAGGAATTTTACCTTTTAAACAATATACTTCATTAACAGATAACCTATTTTTACTATCTATTTTAATAAGTTCTTTATTAATCAGTATATTCTTAGTATTTCTAGTTTCTCTTTCACTTAGGTTTAGTACTTCCTGAAGATCACTTTCAAGCATATATTTATCTTCTCTTTTAGCATTCCCAAATAATAAGCTGTTTGAATAATCCATGTGGCTGCACAAATATAGAAATCTTATTATATATTGTTTTTCTATATTGAAACTCAGCAATTCATAAAATAGAAAATAGAAATTACCATAAGTTTCTCTGATATAAACTTTAAATTCATTATCCGATTTCTTTTTATCTGCAAACTTTTTGTTCCTTTGCATATCTTCAAGACTTAATATTGTTATAGGATTACCTATTTCCATAGTTTTTAAATTATATGTTCCTACTTGCATACTTTTACCAATCTCCTTTATAATTATTATTTAATTGTTAAAATCAATCTTGCTAACCATATCCTATAATCCTTTGCATAACTATCCCTCCTATACTAAATATTTCCTTACCTAAATTATAGCAAATTATTATCTAGTCGTCAATACATATTCAAAAAATAAATAAAAGAAATTTTCCTATGCTATTAACATAGGATTGATCTAAATAAACTAAATAATTTCTTCGCCTGTAGATTTAAATTTTTCACACTACTTGTATTCATTTTTAATACCTCGATAATATTGTTTAATTGTAATTTCATAATAATACCTCCTCTGATAATTTATTCCTTTGTCTATAGTATACTAAATTATAGTTTAGTTGTCAATAGGGATATGAAAATAAATTAAATATATTTAAAGCCCCATAGAAGTTATTATAATCCATTAGGTGTTAGACTACCTAAGTTTAATTACAATAGGTCTATGAGGCTCTAAACGTGATGAAATTAACTTGCATTTAATGTTCTTAACATTATTTTACTTATTTGACTAGAATCCAAATCTAATATCATTTTTTCTATATCGGTTATATCCATAAGCTGAAGATTATTAACTCTACCAGCACATTCATAAGCATTCTTGTGATAAGTTCCTGTTGTAATTATTATAGCTTTCTCTACATTAAACATATTACACGATCCTAAGAGTTTTTGACATATTTCTCGGCCTATCATATTATTTTTAGCATAATGCTTAACTTCCACAAAAGTAATTTCTTCAAATCCATTAATTTTAGATGTTAAAATAATATCTCTTCCATAATCACACGTTGCAGCAGTAATTTCTACTTTAGTATATTTCCCTGTACTTTGGAATAATCCAGCGCATAATATTTCAAATTGTCTTGGAGTAACTTTATTTATTATATTCATAAGTTCTGGATAAGTATAGCCTAATCCTTTTAATGACTTATTCATCTTTATCATTTTCTTTATATAATTAATTATCTCAGGAATTGCTTTTAATATTGCTACTATTATATTAACAAGAGTTTTTACTATATTAATTACTTCATAAAAGACTCTTTTCTCATTTCTACTAAATAAATGTACGCTACTGTATCGTCTACTCATAAAATCACCTCAGCATATATTATGTCTAAATATTTATTTATTATTCTTAATAATTTGTGGTAACACTTCGAGGTATTATTCCATACTATGTATTAAAATATAAATTGGAGTTGATTAAATGGATGTATTGATAATTATAGGAATTACAATAGGTGCAAGCGCAATAAGGATACTACTAAAAAAGAGAAGTGGTAATTCTGAGAAATTAAATTATTACAATTATAGTAAATTTACAATTAGACATAAAAAAATAGGTCAATCCTTAAATGATCAATCAAAAACTACTTTATAGAGAGGTGAAATAAAATGTTGACTATTCCAAAAGCTAAATATAAAACAGAATTAGCATTACAGGCAATCCAATCAATTGCGCCAGAAGTATTTGTAGATAAAAATGCCATAGAAGAAAAACATAAACAAGATTTAAGAGATATAAAAGAATTGGTAAACAATTTTATGAATACATTCGGAGCTAATGAAATTTATAATAAAGATCAGATAGGATTTACCCTACACAGTTTAAAATCTCATGATTTTGGAATTACATGTCGTATATACGCTCCTTTTGGAATGGTATTGGATGATTTAGAAAAATATACACCATTACTTGAAACAGGATGCAAATGTCAATTTTTATATGACATTCCTGAACATAGACAATTTGCAATGGCCACGTTTATACATCCTGAGAAAGTTCAAATAAACAATTGGATATTTACTCCTGTAAAGGTTAGGCCTTGGGAGTTCTTTCCTGGATATTCTATTAAAGGGGATCCATTAATATTTGATTTAAATAAAATGCCACAGATATTATTAGCTGGCCAACAGAGAAGGGGTAAAAACGGAGCAGTAGACCATGCAATAGTGTCTTGGATAAATAGCTGCGATGAAAAAGAAATTATGTTCTATATGCTGCAATGTGCTAGGAATGATTTAATTAAATATAGAGATTGTAAGCAAGTATATTGTTATGCAGACTCATTTCAAAAGATATTGATAGCTCTTGACCATATAAAAGAGGAAATGGATAGAAGGGTAGAATTATTTGAATTAATGGTAAGTAAAGGTGAAAGCAAGGATAATATATTCCATTATAATTTATCACATCCGGGCAATCAAATTCCTTATATTGTAGTTGTAATAGACGAATTTATAGAGCTTATGCCAGATACATCTATTGATGATAAGGATATGAAAAGACTTAAAGCTAGAATACTTAAATGTGTTCAGCAAATAGGACAGTTCGGAGGATCTTTAGGTGTGAATTATATAATTTTGCACCAGAAGCCTTCAGCCGCTTTAATGCCGATCTTCATAAAAAATCAGAGCTCTGTGAGATTGTGTTTTGGATTTGACGATTTAACATGTTGTGCAATTGTATTAGGCGATGAATTAGCCAAACATTCTCATAAATTACCTCCAAGGAAAGCTTTTTATGGAAGTAGTGATAGTAATGGATTTTTATATACTTCAAATTTAACCAATAGAATTAGAATGTTTATTGAGTCATCAGTACAAGTAAAACACAGGGATTTGTTCAAAGATTTAGAAAAACTTAATGCTGTTCCAGAAATACAAAACCTTAATATTGAAGAGGGATCCATTAAATCAACTAAAGACTTAGGTACAGCACCAATTCCAGAGAATAAGAAAACCACTCCAGTAACACCCCCGGTGGAAGATGAACCTATAATAAATCCTAATTCTGAATATACCCCGCCTGAAGAAGAAACTATTGTTGATGTAGAATGTGAAAATGTAACCGACATTAAACCAACAATAATTCAACAATCTAAAATTATACCGACATTAGCCTTTGACAGAGTTGATCCTACTAAATCAACATGTGGTGAGAAAAATCTTATTAGAAATATTGCATTAATACCTAATTTTGTGCCATATAATCCTGTAATACCAAAAATAGATATTAAGGAGTGAAGGTAAATGACTTGCAAATTATTTTTAACAAACGAAGATAGAGAAATATTATTATTTGTAGAACTATACGGTTCCATATCTATAACTCAGTGTCAGAATATGTTTTACAACAGACAGGGTAGGGGATATGAAATGAGTAGGTTGCATTTATCTAAAATGGTTAAGTATTCTAAATTAAGTGTATTCAAAGAGAAATTTACTAATAAAAATGTATATTATATGACTAAACAACCAACGTATCATGGGATATTAGCCTTAGATTATCTATCAAATCTAATTAAGAATGGAGCTACTATAAATTATTTTAAACAGGAGCAGCCTTGGATAAATAAGAAATATAAATCTGATGCTTATTGTATGTATACACTTGGAGATAGAGTATTATTTGATATCGTAGAAGTAGTCCGTACAAAATCTGTAGAAATTGATAAGTACATTGCAATATTTGATTCCGGCGAAGCGCATGAGTTAAATAGTAACCTATATAGACAACTTAGTGGAAAGGGTATAAATGTATTCCCCAGATTGATAATAATTGATGATGTGCAGCATAAAAACGAAGTCTTTGTAAATGAAGAAGTTAAGGTAATACAACTAGATTTTCAACTAAATAATTTTACTAGAGTATTCTTATAAATAATAGTAACACTTTAGGGTAATACCTCATAGTATAAAGTAACACATAGAACAAATCTTAAAACTATAATCTGGTAACTAGAAATAGTTGCTAGGTACATAGCTCTCGCACAGCTATAACACAAAAGTACAATTTTATTTACTAGATATTTAAAAATTGTAATAGTATTTAATAAACTTTCTAATTGCCTGATAAACTAAAGATGATTCTACTTTCTATAATAGTTCTCTTATTTATTATAGAGTAGATGCTAGGCAAGTCCAGTCATAGTAGACTATACTACTTGGTATTTATTTTATAATAAATAGGAGGGATTATTATAGAAAGTTAGAATTTATCTTTTAGTTTAGACAAGGATATTTAGAAATACTTTATTAAATATGATTTTACAGTTAATAAATATTAGAGTGGATAAAAATTTCACAAAGGTATTTATAATCTCAAAAGTATACTAAATATTTACACAAAGGAGGAAAATTATGAAATTATCTAAATTACTATTTGCAAAAGGTTTGAAGATCAAAAATGTTAGTCCTAGGAAAGTAACTAAATCGTTCAAACATGAGGTTAAACTTCCAGTTATAATAATTACAAGTTTTATACAAATGATTTACTTAATTTTTAAGTATGTATTTACTAAATTAACTGCAATTACTAAGAAAGAAGTACATCAGGAAGTAATTGCAGAAGTTAAGGATGAAAGTGTAATTGATTTTACTGAATATAAACTTAAGAAAGCTAAATAGTGGATTGAGCTCCGGCTCTTTCTACTTAAATAAAATACTAAGGAGAGGATTAATATGAAAATTGATTTAAGAAGAACCGAAAATGAAAGAGAATTAGAAATTGGAGACATTGTAATAACACAATGCAAAAGTGGAATAGTTAAACATTATTTGCTTATTGATAATATTGTAAATAATGATGAAGATGAAAATGAACACTTATTAATTGATTTAGAATTTAGCGAAGTAAGATGTTATATACCTAATGATATGATTGAAGATTATATAAAAAATAATCTTGAAGAGACTATATTAGAAATAATTCCAAGTGATAATTTAACGATAATAAGAAAATATAAGGATTAAAAACTAAGGAGGAATAACATGAAATACCTAACACCAACAAAATTAATAAATTACACTAAAGATTATGATTATGATATTACAATTGAACAAGCAAAAGTTATATTAGAATTATTAGAAGATACATTAGGTTCATTTACAGCAAATGACATAGTAAGAGCAACAGATTATATTATGAATGGTGAAAAATCAAGATATGCAGATTATTTCTAAAAAGCATTCTAAAGGATATAAATTTATGATAAAATAAACTTAAGATGACTAAAATCAAAGGAGCTGTAATGATGGAAAATGATAAATTATTTGAATTAATGGAAAAAATGTATGGAGAAATGAAACAAGGATTTTCAGATAATAAGCAAGAGTTTAAGGAAATTAAACAGAATCAAGCAAGATTTGAAAGTGGAGTAAATGACAAATTAGATTCTTTATTTGACGGATATGTTCAAAATACAGAAGCATTCAATAGAACAGAATTAAATATTAGAAAAATAGAAAGAAGAATGGATAATTTAGAATCTGACATGATAAAATATAGATTTAAAAACGTTTCACATGTATAGGGATAAAATCCTATACTTTCTTTAAAACATTAATTGGAATAGTGTCTTAAGGAAAGTATAGGAAACTCCTTATACAAATTAAAATATGAGGAGGCAAATTATATGGCAATATCTTTAACTTTAATCGTATCAATGGCAGCTTTAACAGTAGGTGGAGCTTTAACTGAGAAGATATTAGGTAAAATGGGTAAAATAGAAGAGGCTGGCCATGTAGGAACTGTAGTATCAACAATGTTAATTACAACTGTAGTAACGTGTGTAGGTAAAGCTCTATTAGAAATAAAGAAATTGAGTAAATAATATGAGTATTATATTGTATGGACTATTAATGGCTCATTTGGTGGCATATAAGGAGCAGTACACGAATATAGGTATTATGTTTGCAGCAACAGTTATAGCTAAGATATTGGTTAAGAAAACAGGAGATTTAGATAATGCTACTTTAGTAAATCTAGGCGGATCTGCTTTAACTGTTCAACAGGTTGCAGTATTACTTAAAAAAGTAACAACATCTAGTTTTGATGGAGTAGGTGGAACCGGAACTACAAAAGGAATTGTACCTGAATTAATTGAATCTATAAAAAACACATTAATTAAGTAGGAGAGATAAATATGATTGCAGTTATAAAACTTCCTAAGCTATTTCAGAAAAAAGAGGATAAATGTTATCCAGCTACAGATTTAGGATATGTTAAAATGATGTGGGATTTAAAACAAGAGAAATTAAGCAAGATAAATGGAACGATTAGTATTGCAATTGTATTAGGAATGTTTGCTGCTGGTTTCCTGGGAAAAGAATTTGTAATAATGATATTAGCAGGTAAAGGAATGGGAAAAGTTGCAAGCTGGATGGTAGGATAATTAGTATAAAATCAATAGAATAGGTTAAACTAGAGTGGTAGAGATACTGCTCTTTTTATTTGTAGTGATATAATATGATTATGACATTATTCTAGCCTTCTAATAGAGCCACAGAGCAATGCAAATAGTAATTAGGTATAATTGTATTGGATAGAGTATGATAGCTTAAAACAGGCTTTAAATAAGGTTAATATGATATGAGATATTTAGAGTTGAAGTTATGAGGTTAGATCGGGATTATGGTATATTTTATAGAATACTATAGAGTGTGACCGTAGATATGGCCGTTGAGACTTAACTCTGATACCACAGTACCACACATACCATAGTCTAGATTGAGTTATATAGCCAATCGTAGAAATCGTATAGTAGGTCGTGAGGTGGATACCGAACATTGACCTTCTTGGTGGCGGTTGATTTCTCATGATTGGACAAGTAATATAATTGGGATAATATACATATATAATTATATTATGGTAAAAAAAGAAGTCCAGCCTAAGCTAAACTTCTGAGAAATCTACGCTATAATTGTTACTTTGTTTCTTTTCTGGAATAATTTTATTTTGCATATCCTTTTGAATTAATCCTTTTATATAAATTGAAATACTTAATTGAGAGTTAACATGATTTAACATTTCTTGTTCGGTATCCTTGAATGATACACTTACTTTTATTGCCATAAACTTAGCCCCCATTTCTTAAATCCTTCGGCATTTGCAAAAATAGAGTTAGGAATTAATTGAGCTTGAGGTATCCTATTCTTAAAAGCTTTATACAAGAGCTCTGATCCTCCCCCTACTAACATAATGTCAAGTGTCTTTATGCTGTAGGATACTTGAAGTTCTCTGACTATTGAATCTATATAAGCCTTGAAAACATCTAATGCAAATGAGATTTCTTTCTGTTCTCCATATATTTTTAATCCATATTGTAAAATTCTAGCAGCATCTTCTGATTTAAGATCTAGGGAATATTTACTGTTGATAGATTTTATAAAGTCTGAATAAAGATTAAGAGTTCCTGTAGATATGGAATATGGTTTCTTAACTTTATTATTCTCTAGGATAGATACGTCAGTGGTACGACCACCTATATCCACGATTACTCCATTGAATTCTGTTCCAATTAATGCCCCCACTCCCTCCGGATATACTTCTATATCTTCCAGGATAAGTTTTCTTTCTTTACCATTGAGATTTATTATTTGTATTCTATCTTTTAGGAGAAGTTGTTTTAGATTATCTTTATCTTCTCTGAATTGTGATAAGGGGAGTCCTATTACTATAGAATTTGCTATATCATTTGTAGAAAGTAATATTGATGTATAAAATAATTCTTTAATATATTCTTTTTTAACTTTTCTATATTCCGTATCAAATTCTCCTTCTTCAATATAGAAAGTTCCTGAAGATGTTTGTAAAGTTGTAGAGTTATTTAAGATATTGCTCTGTCTTGAGCATTTAGATAGAATATTGATACTTTCTGATGTCTTTGTAGAATAATTACCCAAATCTACTCCCATGATTGACATTATTTATGCTCCTTTTTATTACTTCTTGATGTATATTATGGAGAATGTGGTAGAAGGGTTACAAGTTTGTAATTATTATAGAATAGGTTTATACTAACCTTGAAAGAGGTGATATTAATGAGTGATAAAATTAATAGTGCTAAAGAGATACATGAATTTACAGTAAAACTAGTTGATAAATTATATGAGGAAGGTTTAATAGATAACAAAGAAGTTATTCCAGATGAGATGAGAGAGTTAATTGTAGAAGCTATTAAGGTAGAACTTATAGAAAATAAAGATAATAATGATGTTGATCAGATTGAGCTTATAAAAGATTAACAAAATAAGTACACATTTTTATTTGTGTAGAAGAATTGTTAAAATTTAAGGTAAATGAGATTGAATGAGTTATAGGGAATATGAGGATATAATAGGGGAGAATTGTTGAGAATATAATGAGTTTAGGTAAGATTGGGAGAGAATTGAATATGGTAATTTAGTAACTCTTGTAGAACTCAGGCGACGTTCGCCTAATGCCAAATATAAAAAAAATAAGATAGAAATTAATCTACCTTAGAAAGTTATTATTTAGTTGTTGATTAGTCTGTAATTTCTACTTTGTAATCAATAAGAGCATTGTAGAGTTTTTCTGGAATAGAATATTTATATTCTTCTGCCACAGATTTGATTAAGGACTCTTTAAAATCTTTATATTTATAAAATGCTTCTTCAGGAGTTTTGTATTGTCCTATTTTAATTCTCTTACCTAGTCCAGTTCTACAATATGCAACATATCTAATTTTTCTATGTTCTCTTATTATAGCCGATACTCCTATAGGGTATTCTCCTCGTTTAGCATCTCTGTTTAGTATTAGTGTATTTATTCTTCTTGGAGCAAACACACAAGTTAATGGTGAATATATCTTATTTCCTTTAAATAATAAATCCTTATCTAAATGCATTTGTTCATTATTAACTTGATAAAAATTGTTGTCATACCACTCTGCAAAGACTTGATAGTTATGCCATTTGGAATCCACTGTACATCCAATATAGCTAGGATATTTCTTTTGAATTTTCTCATCATAACATCTGGATAACATACCCCTCCATATAGAGTATTGCTTTGAATGTAAATAATGTTCTTTAGTTTTATACTTTCCTTCACCATGATATCCAACTCCACATTCAGTTATATCATATGGGTTGCTAATTTCACCTTTTTTAAATACACTATAAAAACTATTCACAGTATATCCATTCTCAAATTTAACAGTTATATCACAAACTCCTCCATATCTGATTATTTCCATTTCAGATCCTAAACTATTATTGTTTAGTTCTCCAACCCTTTCTACTTTTATTCTTGTCATTTCATAAATTCCTCCTTTATAAAATTATTATTTAATTGTTATCTATATCATATCATGTTATTATTTAGTTGTAAAGCATTATTATGGAAATAGCTATACTTTATTTTACAGGAGGGTAGGGTACAATAGTAGAGAATATTATTCTAACCAGAAAGTACTCCCCCTGTATTAGTTTAAGTTAATTATTAGAGTGATACAGAGACAATTTTATTAACTAGGTATAATTAGTGGTATAAAATTAGTGAATGCTGTAGGAGTTTATAGTATACGTTACGGAGAGGGGTAGTTTCTATTACGAGTGACGGTTACGAGGATTGCATATTTTAGGTACAAATAAGGGTAATTTTTGAATAAGTAAAAAACATCATATATAAAGTGTTGGAAATAGGCGAGTTAGTCGTGTTATTTACGGTTGAAATTTAGGGCAAAATGTGCTATAATTTATTAATGAAAAGTACTGTAATAAGTATCAATTTTACCTTTACCCACGGGAGTATGTCAGGCACGGCCTTTTGTGCCGAACCTCGCAGCCAAGCAAACGTAATACATCCGGGGGTACATGATCCTTGTAATTTTAATGGCTTATAGCTTTATTCTATCATTTATTGATGTATTGTTAGCCTTTACAGTGTCAAGGATTGAACTATATTACATAAAAACATGCTATTAAATACATATTTAATTGTATCTTTACCTATTATGGTAATATAATCAATAATAATTGTCAATTAATAGGAAATACTTATGTTTTACTGATTTATAAAAGTATCAAATATTTGTCATTCTCATAATGAGAATATTCGTTTTATAGAAGAATGCAATTTTCAATATTGACT